>Ga0334888_1000278_pt1 | contig 84243 bp, 96 predicted proteins | sample GraSluR1_MG_FD_207227 | JGI IMG/M metagenome (GOLD analysis project Ga0334888, IMG submission 207227) | Sludge microbial communities from methane-producing bioreactor in Wageningen University, Netherlands - Granular Sludge_3_08-R1 | ecosystem: Engineered > Bioreactor > Anaerobic > Unclassified ... | reverse complement strand
ATTGTGTCATCAGGATGACACAATGAAAACGTCCCCCTGTGTCCCCCTCCTAACACCTTACCCTTTACCCCTCACGACAGAGAATGTTTCACATTCTCTGTCTACTGCTAAACATTTTGGCAAGCGTATTGTATGGCTATGATACTCTTCCCATCCTGAATTTGTCCTGAAAGAACCAAATCATACGCCTCTTTTAATGGAACCTTTTTTACCCGCAGAAACTCGTCAGCATCCAGGTTTGTTTCACCTGGAGTCAAATCTTCGGCTATAAAAATGTGGAGCTGTTCATTGCAAAAACCCGGAGCACTGTAATAACTGAGAACTTTTTCCCATTTACCAGCCCGGAAACCGGTTTCTTCTGCCAGTTCCCTCCGGGCACATTCCAAAGGATCTTCCTCCTCCTCCAAGGTGCCGGCAGGTATTTCCAGCAACTCCTTTTCGACAGCCTTTCGATATTGTTCAACCATCCACACATTATTTTCATCATCCAGGGCTATTATCGCTACTGCTCCAGAGTGTTCCACAATTTCCCGGGTACTCAGGCTGCCGTCAGGCAAGGACACTTCATCAACTCTTACTTTAATAATACGCCCCTGGAATATTTCCTCTGTTTTTACGGTCTTTTCTCTTAACTCCATGCAAAATCCTCCTGCATATTTTTTCCACTATTTGCATAAGCTGCAAAAGAGGTGATGCTTAATGACTATGACGGTTCAAAAAAAGGGGATTACTTTTGTAGGTAAGGTCAGCGACATTATTCATTTGTTTGATGACTATCCCTCCAGTATTACCCTGCTGGATTATATCAGAATTCATCTTCATTAGATAAACAGATATTGTTTATATCAAATGCAGAAATCCTTACCCCCGACAATATACTTACAAAAAGGCTTATACTATATATACTCTGTTTGCTTTTTCTCCATTTATCAAACGCACAGTAGTTCTGGCAACAGCACCGAGGGTTAAGAAAAACTCTTTGTCTTCTTCCACTCCACGCCCCATAGTACTGATTGCCAAAGCACTATTTTTTATATTATTGATTATGGATTCGTCGTCTTCAACACAGACAATATGCCTTTCCAATAATTTCTCTGCCTGCATTTGCCCCAGGATATAGTTCATTTTAACTTCCTCCAGCATGGGCAGAGGAACAAAGGCCTGAATCCGGCAAACTCTGGAGAGGACAGTCAATGTATGGTGGCTGAGACCATAGTGGCGGGTTCTCAAATCAGCAAAACTCACCCGGGGGACTGCTATCGGTATCCCGTCAAGAGCATCCACCGCGTTGAGGATCTCACCCTGTTCAATACCTGTAAATCCCCATCTGGTGCCGGTTCCTACAATTCCCGGACCCATACTGACAATTATCACATCGGCATTAAGAACCTTTCGGGCTGCCAGAAGACCTGAATAAACATTCACTGCCTCCAGGTCACCGCCAAAGGCATTACCAACTGTAACCGTTCCGACCAGCATATTTCTCTTTTTCAGCTCTGCCACAGTATTACTGAAAGAAATCGGCAGGGCTGCTCCATCAGTCATAAGATAAGCTATCCTTGCTTTTATACACTGCAGTTCTAAACACAGAGGAGCCAGCATGGAATGGAGGGTCCCTGCCAGAACCGGTATCTTATCCAGACTATCGGCATCCTGCATTTGTTCATGGTAAGGGCTGTCCTGCTCCTCAACACTGAGGACTTTTATTTGCATTGGCGTATAGCGCAGCTTCATAATATGTCCTCCTGCCCTCATGGAGTGTCCTCTTGAATTAAGCTTTGCTATAATAAAATGGTAGCCCCCACTGCCCAGCTCCAACGATACGGCAGTAGTATTCAGCAGGACTTCATCTCCGGGAGATAGCTCTCCCAGATATTCAGTATAAGATATGCATTTTTCTTCATTATCCTGAATCTGAACCATAAAAGCCTGTATTCCAGGGCGGGAATACAATTCCCTGATAAGGCTCCCCCTCTTAATCTCTATCACTTTAACCTCCTGTTTTAATTAACGGCTGGCTTCCCTGATTATCTGCAGAATAAGTCTGGCATTATTAACCAGATCCTGGACACTTATGTGCTCAGCACTGGTATGTACTGCCTGCATTCCCACTCCCATATTGGCACAGGGAAGCCCATGAGCATTAATTATGCTGGCATCACTGCCTCCTCCGGTTCTGATTAATTCGGACCTAAGCCCAATTTTTTCAGCAGCCTTGACTGCCAGCCGGACTACTTTTTCCTCACTATTCAAACTTACTTCCGGATATAGAAAATTAATCTCAACTTCTGCCCGCCCACCCTCTTTTTTAACTTCGTTTCTGAACAGGCTCTCCAATTGATTGCTGATATCTTCAAGCCGAGTACGGCTCAAACTCCTGGATTCTCCTTTAATACGGCAGTAGTCAGCTACTATGTTTCTGGCAATTCCACCTTCTATAATACCAAAATTACAGGTAGTCTCTGCATCAATCCGCCCACAGGGCATAGCAGCTAAGGCCCTGGCAGCAATTTGAATAGCATTCAGGCCTTCTTCGGGATTAATTCCGGAATGAGCTGCTCTTCCATAAACCGTATATTCGATTTCATTCTGGCAGGGGGATTGAACAACTATGGTGCCCGGAGCTCCCCCGGCATCCATTACATAAGCATATTCAGCCTTTAACTTGCCGAAATCGAATAGCTTTATCCCCTGTAAGCCCTGTTCTTCCCCAACGGAGAAAAGGAATTCCAATGGAGGATGTTGTTCAGAATTCTCCTTTAACATATCATATGCCTCCAGCATGCTGGCAATAGCGGCCTTATCATCAGAACCCAGGATAGTATTCCCTTCACTTCTTATTATATCATCATCACCAAGAACAGCCCTTATCCCTCGTCCTGGTTCGACTGTATCCATATGAGCAGCAAATAAGAGAGTTGGCCCTTCCACCGTGCCGGGTATTCTCAGCAGGAGATTTCCCGAATCTCCCCCCAAAACCTCGCCGGCATTGTCTTCTTCCATTTCCAGACCTCGTTTACTGAATTCTTCCTTCAGAAGATCTCTCATCCTGCTTTCCTGCCCGGAAACTGAATCAGTCTCCACCATTCTCATGAAACTATCTATCAGTCTTTTTTTGTTAACCATATTACAACCTCCTGAACTCGTTTCTTCCCCACTGATCTATTGCTTTCAATACTGCGTTATTTTCAATAGTTCGGCTTAATGAGAATCTCTCGGTATATATATGAACAGCTATTAAAAATATAAGAATTCCTATTCGGGGCAGCAAGGATAAACTCATAATACAAAGAAAACCCAGGGCTAACCCCAGCACATTTGAACCTGCATCACCCATCATGGTTTTAGCCTGCAGGTCTTCAGGCAAATAAGCCAGTACAATTCCCAGCAATGGAGCTATTAAAAGCGGATCTACTGCAAAAACAGCCAGGGCCACAACAATCAGCAGACAGAAGAAAAACCCTTTTATTGCTCTGCCCGGCCTTAAGTCCAAAAGATTAAGCATATTTGCAGCAAGGGCTATAATGAGAGTATTGAGTATGATATTCAGCCATCCATCAGAAACAAAAAAGGCCAGAAAAAAAGCAATGAAGCCGCCCCCAACCGCCTTCAAACCTCCGGTTGTAAGTTTTCCCCGGAAAAGGGCAGAAAAATGGCCCCTAAATCCCAGAGTATCACGTCGTCCAAGGCTATCATCAATAAAACCCAGGAAAGAAATAAATACAATTCCCAGTAAAAAAAGACTATAGCTGGAATCGTAACAGGAAAACAATTCATAAATTAAAAAGACCGGCATAATAGCCACGGGAAAAGTAATTCCAGTACTCAAGGGGATAGTATCCCCCTGGTAGTTCTTCCCGACCATGCCGGTTTCCCGCAGCATATTCAAAACAAAATACAAAACAATCCTTTCAAGGATTAAGCCTGCAAGTATAGCCAGACCAGCTATAAGCGGAATATTCAAATACCCTTCCTCCTCATTTCCTGCAGCACTTTTAGGAGATCAACAAATTGTTTACCCCGATGCCAGAATCCTTTTAAATCGCGTCCGCTTTCATTGTGTCTCATTGCAGTTGGAATTTCCATTACTCTTAAACCCATAAGCATTGCATCAACAGTCATCCCCAATTCCACCCCATACCCTTCGTTGAAAGGCATTACCGCTTTTAGTGCCTTCCGGTTCATAGCCCGCTGTCCGCTTAAGGGTGAATTTGCTTCGAAATCCCCTACCTTTCTGAGTATCCAGGAGGCAGTTCCCTTCACAATTCCAAAACCTCCTTTTTTAAGCGGAGGAGGAAATGCAGCTATACACAGGTCAGTATCTCCGGCCATTACCGGCTGGATTATTTTTTCCACTTCTTGCGCTGATTGGCCCAGGTCTGCATCAAGGAACACTATGATCTCAGTGTCTATTAGGGGCAAAGCAGCATTCATAGCCCCCCCCTTGCCCCGGTTGGGATTCAAATCCAGCACAAATGCTCCTTCTTCCCTGGCCAGAGCAGCAGTATTGTCAGTGGAGCCATCATTGACAACTATTATTTTGTTTATAATCTTTAACAGCTTTAGTGCTCTTAAAGTGCTTTTTATTCTCTTTCCTTCATTATATGCAGGGATTACTACACTTACGCTTTGCATAATCATACCTCTATAGCCTTATTTTCTTTAATTGCCTTTGATAGACTCCAGGGGTAAGGATGGCATAAATTTCTGGGCAGTGCTTTTTATTCCATAATGCCCTGGTTCTCCTTCCATAGCAAAAACAAGTGATATCTGTCCAGGGCTCAGATCAATGTCATCTACAGTACTTATATTTTTCTTCTGATAATTCTCCATGTAAGAATAGCTTACTTCTGAGCTTTCTACACCAAATACTTTACAACCAGTATTAAGCGCAAAATCAATCAAAGACTGGTCAAAGCTGTTGGCAAAAAAGGTATCCAAATTGTTTGAGCCTCCCAGAACTATAAGCCCGTTGGGCATAATAGTATTGTCGCCATTAAATTTCACCAGTTCGTTCTGCTGGAGAAAGGCCAATGCACCAGCATCGCCCTGATTCATTATTATAGAAGCAGCACTCACAGCAATGTGATTTCTCAATGAATCCCGGTCAGCCCCGGCATCAAGTCCGTAAAAATCTATAAGCTTTCTGCATAATTCAGGATCATCCAGGCTTAGATTTGCCAGCACTACAGTTTTGGATACTACATTGACTCCTGCTACCGATAAAGCATTTAACATTCCCGCAGGAATATCCTGGCTCCCGGTAACCACAATGGCAACATTGTATCCAGTGAGACGTTCCTTGAGCAGTGCCGGCAACAGCAGCTGACTGTAATTCTCATAGTCGGCAATAATCTTTTTCTGGTATTGATTCTCCTCGTTCAATATATTCTCCTGTTCCCGTAATACATAAAACTGGGTTTCCAAACGATCCAGCATCTTTTTCTGCTGGTCGACTATCAAGTTATCGCCTACAATAGTGCTGCCAATGAGCACCCCCAAACCCAGGGCCAAAAAAACTGCCACTATAGAAGCTATATGATATCGCAAATCAATCATTAATTGTCACCACTCAATAATTATATTCCCAAAAATAATTTCAATTGTAAAACAAGCAAATCAAAAAATGGCCTGGTAGCAGGAGAAACCCATAGGATTACGCTAATAGGAACCAGTGCCGCCAGAAACAACTGAGCCAAATACCTGCTCTGCAGGCTCTGCTGGTAAAGTTGGCTTACTCCCCTGGCATCCACCAGAATGGAACCCACCTTAAGCCTTACCAGAAAGGTGCTTCCCATTCCTTTTCGCCCCTTTTCCAGAAAATCGATCATATTCGAGTGACTGCCAACAGCAACTATCAGACTGGCTCCATATTCCCAGGCGAGTATCATAGCCAGATCTTCACTGGTTCCCGGCATGGCAAATATACTCGTCGGTACCCCCATAGATTCAACTCTCTGTAAACCGGGAGCAGAACCATTGGAATAAGCGTGTACTATAATTTCAGCACCGCTGGACAGGGCTTTGTCCGAAACACTATCCATATCACCTACAATAATATCAGGTATCAAACCAAATTCCAAAAGGGCATCGGCTCCTCCATCCACTCCTATCAGAACCGGTTTTTCTTCCTGTATATAGGAATTAATGGTTTTCAGGTCTTCCTTATAACTGCTGCCCCTCACAACAATCAATACATGGCGGTTCAATATTCTGGTCTTTAAATCCGGTACACTTAGATTACCCAGAAGAATATCCTTTTCTTTTTTGGCGTATTCCAGGGTATTTTCAACAAAGTTGTCCAACTCCACCTGAATATTTTCATTGGCCTGCTTCAACTTTATTGCTACATCAGCAAGCCTGAGTTGCTGTCCCTCAGCCACCAGCCTATTCCCCCAGAAAACCTGGCTCCCTTTGATATTCAGGGAAATACCTTCTTTAATCTCCTCAAATATTTCCTCTCCGACCGCATCCAGCACGGGTATTCCTGCCTTTAAAATCTTATAGGCACCTTTAGCAGGATAACGACCGGTAATTGACGGACAGGCATTGATAATGGCCTGTGGCTTAATTTCTATTAAGGAATTGGCAGCAACTTCGTCAATATCGTCATGGGCTATTATGGCTATATCACTTTTTTTTAGTCGTTTAACCAGATTTTTGGTACGGCGATCAAGCCGTGCCCTTCCTTTTATCATAATATTCAAGAACACCCCCGGATACAAATAAAAGACTGCATGGCAAATTACCCATTTCGCCATCTATCTTAGCATATAGTCAAAATAAATAAAAATAAAGCAATAATTATCCGCTTTTGAATAATTTAAAACATACGGAAAAAAGAGGGCAGCACCCTCTTTTTAAAAAAGCAATCATTGATAATTTTTGAGAGCCTTTGTTTCTAGCTAACTTTATTCTCCAACCTCAACCTATCAGCAATGATAGCAATAAACTCAGAATTCGTAGGTTTTCCTTTCTCCCCGCTGATAGTGTAGCCAAAAATTTTATTAATCCTATCCAGGTCACCTCTGTCCCAGGCCAATTCTATGGCATGCCGTATAGCCCGTTCGACTCTACTGGGCGTAGTGTCATACTTCTGTGCAATAGCCGGATACAGTTCTTTGGTTACCGCCCCCAAATAGTTTATCTCATCTACGACCAGCATTATTGCATCACGAAGATATTGGTATCCTTTTACATGTGCAGGCACACCGATTTCATGGATGACCCTGGTTACTTCCACTTCCATATTCTTTGGATGAAAGACAGGGCTGTTGACAGTCATAGTGTTACGATTTTCCGTTCTGCCAGGTTTAATATCTCGCACTACCTGTTTGACCCGGTCACCAAGGACCTGTAAATTAAAGGGTTTTAAGATATAATAATCAGCTCCGAGTTGAACTGCCTTCTGGGTAATATTTTCCTGTCCAAAGGCTGTTAAAATTATCACTTTTGGCCGTGGGTCAATTTCCATCTTATTTAGGTTTTCCAGTACTCCTATCCCGTCCATGTAAGGCATAATAAGATCAAGAATAAGCACCTCTACCTCATTTTTTTTGAGCTCATCCAGTACCTCTGTGCCATTTGAGCAAATAGCTACCACTTCAAAACCATCCTGACCGGAAAAATAGTCTTTTATTATTCCGCAAAATTCTTGGTTATCATCAGCAACAAGAACCTTAATCCGATTTGATTCATTTAACATACAGAATTACTCCCCCTCATCCCTGATTTTATTTCAAATCAATTATTTATAATCGCTTTTCGACGGCACAGCAAATATTTCCTGCTTTTTTTTCCGCTAAATTAGCCTATAATACTGCATTCAATAACATGATAATACAGATAAATACAATAGTTTTGTCTTCCATTTAATTATAATAATCATATAAATATTGCATTCCAGGTCCTCTACATTAATTATTCTTTAATCGAGATTTGTCGAAAGTTTTTCCTGCTACTTTTTCTTTGCCGGCATTTCTGATAGAATATTGTCCATAAAAACGCCATATCCGCGTTCAGGATCATTTAAAAAGACATGGGTCACAGCTCCGACTATCTTTGAATCCTGAATAATCGGGCTGCCGCTCATGCCTTGAATTATTCCTCCGGTAACCGTCAACAAACGAGGATCTGTCACCCTGATTACCATCCCTTTTCCATTTTTTCTGTCCGGGTATACTTTTTCTATTACTACATCAAATGTCTCGATATCTTCAGCATTTATTACCGTGTATATTTGAGCCGGGCCTTCTTTTACCTGATGAGAATAAGCGACTTCCATGGAATATTGCTTTAATGGATTCTCAACATCGTTTTGGGTACTGCCATAAATACCGAAATAACTGTTTTTTTTGATAGTACCCGAAATACTTCCGTTCTGGTTGAAAACGCCAATCTTCTCGCCCGGTTTTCCCGGTTTTCCTGCTTTTATACTCTGAATGGAAGCACTGACAATTTTCCCATCAAGGACATCGATACTCTGTCGGGTATCAGCATCAATAATAATATGACCCAGCGCCGCAAATGTACCAGTATCCGGTTCCCACAAAGTCAGGGTTCCCACTCCCACGATACCATCACGTACATATAAACCTATTCGATGTCTCTGGGTCTCCGGACAAAACACGGCTTCAACTGGAATAGAAAGAAATTTATCCTTTCTTTTTATTCCCAGAAGCAGTTCTGTCCCCTCTTTTTCGTCAATTATTTGGGCTAATTCATTTTCAGTGCTCAAAGCCTTGTTATCAACTTCAAGGATCAAATCTCCTATCTCAACACCTTCTTCCCGTGCCGGATATTGTTTTTCCCCATTGCTTCCAAGAACCGGTGCAAAACCAACTACCATTATCCCGCGTGATTGCAGCAAAACGCCTATGGAATGCCCTCCAGGAACAACCCGCCTGCTGGGAACCGACTCAATAGCCATAGATTTTATAGGAAGGATACCCAATAACTTGAACTTAACATTTATCTTCCCCGGCTTGAGTGCAGTTATCTCATAGCCCAGAGGCTTTTTATTAACAGTAATTGCCGGATCTTCAGGAGAGGCAAAAACACTCTGGGAACTTCCCATTACCTGCATTTGGATTTTATCATCAAGCTGGCCTGGCAAATCAATAAGTATTTCGCTCGATTCCCCAACTACCATTTTATGGCATTCAGGCAAACCTAATAGTATTCTGCTCTGAGGCATGAAACATAAGGCAATTAGAAGGATAGACAGTACAATTCCAATCAGCGGGCGAATCCTGGGCAATATTTTCAACCTCCTTGAGCGCAAATATTCAATATCAGATATTTTTTCCATCAAGAACTGGAAATATACCAGCAGAATTATTTGACCTTCTTTGACTATTAATGTATAATTTATTGCATAATAGAAAAAAATTGTTTTCAAAAGGTTTAAAAAAGGAGGTTTTAGCTATGTTTGATTTGACGCCCTTCAGAAGAAGAAGGCACATGCTTCCCGGTGATTTTGGCAGAGAAATGTTGAGGGATTTTTTTGACAGCGATCTTTGGTCTGGCCTGGGTATGGATATCAGAGCTGATATCAAGGAAAACAAGAAAGAATACATTGTAGAAGCTGAACTTCCCGGAATGAATAAAGAACAGATTAATGTGGAATTGAAAAACAATACTCTGACTATTTCTGCCAGACAGGAGGATGAAGTAAAAGAAGAAAACGAAAATTATGTTCGACGGGAAAGAAAGCAGGGCAGTATCAGCAGAAGCTTTTATGTAGAGAATGTCGATAACGAAGGTGTAAAGGCGGATTATAAAGACGGGATTCTAAAAATAATTCTTCCCAAGTTAAAGGAAACTGAGCCTGACAGCTATCGCATCAACATTGATTAGTATTCAAACTGGAAAAGCCGGGGCCAAACCAGGTATTGGATGCATTGTTTCTATGCTGGGTTTATAGGCTGGTTGCCAGAAAAACCTTCTGGAATTTATATATCCAGAAGGTTTTTTTATATTTTTATTGATTTTAACAAATAAACACAGGTAGATGCGGGAAACTCTTAAGCAATGCCGTTAGAAGAAGTTCACTGTAGAAGCATAATCTCATCTTACAATAAAGCTGCCTTTCGTTCACCTTAGATTTTAACCCTTTTCCCCTCAGCTAGATCCATACTGGCATCGCGTATGACAATATCTCCCTCCTGGAGCCCCTCAATAATCTCCACAAAGTCCTGGTTCTTCAGGCCAATTTGAATCTGCTGCTGCTTCACTTTGCCGTTGACTACAGCCATTACTTTATAAACTCCGTCTTTTCCGCTGAGTACAGTTTCCCTCGGCAATACTAAAACATCTGGCTTTCTTCTGGTCTCAATACTTACGCGCACCTCGTAGCCCGGCCGCAGCTTAGTACTATCATCCAGAGAAATAATGACTTTTACCCGCCGTTGGACTACACCAAGAGCAGAGGTCTTCTCATGGGCCTGCGGGGCTATCTTTTTGACCTTCCCGGGCAATTCTTTGTCTCCCAGTACCGGAGCAGATATTATAGCATTTTGTCCCAGCTCTATCTCAGCCAGATCATCACTTAATATATCAACCTCTACTTCCAGGGCCCCTGCCTCTCCTATCCTGGCAATCATGGTGCCCGGACTCAGAACCTGTCCTTTCTCCATTGGAATCTCCAGAACAGTCCCTTTTTGCGGGCTTTTAACCAGCAATTCCTCTGTCTTGGAGAAAACGTCCTCATGCATTTTGCCCAGACTGTTCTTTTGTGCTACCAGGCTTTCCACATAAGCCTCCTGTTCGGCCACTGCCCTTTGCAAATTGGACAGAGCCAGGACAGCACTGTCATAATCTTGCTGAGAGATAGCTCCTGCAGCCAGCAACTCTTCCTTTCTCTCTAAATCCTTTTGGCTCTGATTCAGTCCCAATTGAGCACTGTTCAAGGCCACCTTCCCGGCCTGCAGTTTAGCGCCAGCTTCAGTCAATCCGGCTTTAACGGATTCCAGTTCAGAACTTAAATCCAGGTTCTCCTGCAATAAAATCTGTTGCCCTTCTTCCACTTCATCACCGGATTCAACATAGACTTCGAGAATTCTTCCAGGCTGCAAGGCTTGAATCTGGCAGTCATTCAATGCCTTTACATAGGCAGTTTCCTCTACGGTTCTGATCAGGTCTCCCGTTTTTACCTGAACAGTATCAACTTCAGTGCCACCTGTAAGTACTACTACTGCTGTCAGGGCAATAACTACCAGAGCCCCTGCGCCTGCCATAAGCTTTTTTTTCATTAATTTTCCGGTTCCCACTTAAGTTCTGGAACCAGTCCCTCCTCCCCTTTATTATTAATTTTGAATTCTTGATTTTATTTTTGAATTATGATAGTCCGGCACTCATCAATGCTATAGTCTCGTTAATCCGCGTTGAGAGTGGGCTGAGTGCCGGATTCTTTGTTTTAAAGCTTTTCAAATCAGCATATTCATAATAAATTTGCGTTGACCTAGGTCTAATTTTTTGCAGTGGAATATTATCATTAACATTAATCACGGTTTTTCAAAACCTCCACCATATCCAGCTCCTTTACTTTTCTTATAACAAAATAATGACCAAGAAGAACAAATCCCACAGCTACCAGACCAGCAATAAGATAGGTCTGGGGATAAATGATCACCGGCATGTAAAAAAGGTCGGTATTGACAGCAGTCATATACAGCTCCCCCAGTAATCTGCCGGCAGGAAACCCCAGCATTATCCCCAGCGCAGATTGAATACAGGTTTCCTTGAATAAAAGAGAAGACACTTCCCTTTCGCTGAGCCCCATAACCCTTAAAGAACTTAATTCTCTTTTCCTTTCATTAAAACCCATTATAGATGAATTATAGACAATAGCCAGACCAAGAATCACGGAAAAAAACAGCATTATCCCGATAAAGTAGAGCATACTGTCCATCAATCGCATAATGCTGTCTATCTCTTTATCTTTACTGACAACACTGGCTACGCCAGGAATATCATTGAGACGTTTCTCCAACGCTTCGCTTTTATTTATATCAACCTTCAGCATTACAGCACTCACCAGTTGTTTTTCCTGAAGGATGCGGTTGGCTGTTTCCAGAGAAACAAAAGAACCTCCTCCCATGAGTTGCTTGTTTACAGCCACTACTTTGAGGCTGGACTCTCTGGAAGGACCTATCCCCAGCTTGCTTTCCACTCTAATATAATCACCAACACCAATTCCCAGTTTTCTTGCCGTTCGCTCGCTTAATAATATTCCTTCCTCTGGAACAGCCAGAGCTTTGCCGTATTCATTAAAAATACCCCTCAACCCAAACTGCTTTTCCAGGCCGCTTATTAGTTCATCTTCTGATTTCGCCATTTCTCCATCAGCCTGCAGGGCAGATATTGCAACCGGCACCTCCAGAGCAGACTCCAGCTGATACACTTCTTCCCACTGTAACCAGTTCATGAGCTCGTTGCCTTTTACCGGCTGAGTAAAATGTACAATATAGTCATAACGAGTTTCCCTGGTAAAATGCTGATCCATCATATAATCCACAGAATCGTCGGCGAACAAGCCCAGAATCATAATAGATACAGCTGCTATTACTCCCAGAACTGTAACTGCAAAGCGGGAACGGTTGCGCGAAATAGAACGGACACTCATTTTCCATGAGGTATGCAGCCGTCCCCATAAAAAGTCCCATCTTTCGAGCCAGGTTCTACTCCCGCCCCTGGGGGGATCCGGGCGCATAGCCTCGGCAGGATGTATCTTTATTACACTCCATGATGCCAGTAAACCAGAAACTACTCCCAGGAGCGAAGTCACAAACCAGCTCCAAAAAACGGCAGCCCCGTTTATCCCTCCAATACTTTCAGGAAGGTTGAAGAAGAGAGCATACATATCTGCAATAGCTGAAGCACTAATAATGCCCAGTAATGCTCCCAGAACAAAACCAGCAGTAGTTACTGCAAGCGCATATCCGATAAAATGTAACATAATCTGGCGGTTACTGTACCCCAGGCCTTTCATTATTCCTATTTCCAGCCGCTGTGATTTTATCAGACGGTTGAGCAAAATAAACTGTATGGCAGCAGCCAGGATAAAAAATATCATGGGCAAAAACCGAGAACTGCTTTCCAGTCCGTCCAATTCCATCTGCATAGTAGCATTACTCAGCTGATCACTGCGGGGATAACTGGCCAGGTTCCCATAAGGCTCCAGGATCTTTTCAATCTTACTGGCAATTTGTTCTTCATCAGCTCCCGGCGCCAGCTTGACAAGCACCTGGTTTATCTGCCCCTCCATATTTACGAGCTGTTCCACCTGTTCGTGGGGTCCCATAATAATACAAAAGTTTTCCGGGTCAGGAAACATTGTAGAAGCATCTTTCAAAGGATAGATAAACTCCGGTCCAGTTGCCGTCCCTATCATGCTCAAAGACACTTTCTTGCCTTCAACAATTATTTCCAATCTATCCCCTGGACTCAAGCTTTTGGCCTGTGCATGCTGCGGATCAACCAGCACACCATCAGTGCTGTCATCAAAAAGCCTCCCACTTAAAAGATGGATCTGATTTATCTCTTTCTCCATGGGCAGAGGATAACTGGTCAAACGAGCAACTGACCGCCCCCCTTTGTCTTTTACCAGAGGTACATCCTTTTGAATACGTCCGGTAACCTGGATAATACCATTAATCTCTTTGATCTGCTTTGTTATAGTAAGAGGAGCCTTAACCACATGAAAATAGTAGTCAGCAAAATTCTTGTCGTCGTAAAATTCCTCCTGGGATCGGCTCAGGTTATAGAAGGCTGTGTTCATGGCAATAAAGATTACTACCCCTACCATTACAATAGCTACCAGGGCAATAAATTGTCCGCGGGTGGTTTTTATAGTTCTTCCCAGCTTGCGGTTTAAAGGACTCATTACCATTCAATCCTTTCGGGTGGCAAAGGCTCAGCATTGATGATAAGCTCTACTATCTCTCCGCTGCGCATCCTTACCACGCGATCAGCCATAGCAGCAATAGCTGTATTATGCGTAACAATGATCACTGAGCTGTGACCTTCACGACTGATTTCAGCCAGTAATCCCAGTATTATTTTTCCTGTTTCATAGTCCAGAGCCCCGGTAGGTTCATCACATAACAAGAACTGCGGCTTTTTTACTATGGCCCGGGCAATAGAAACCCTCTGCTGTTCACCACCGCTAAGTTGTGCAGGAAAATGCTCCCGCCGATCGTCCAGCCCTACTTCCCGCAGCACGTCATCGACAGGCAAAGGATCATTCACCAGTTCAGCAGCCAGGGCTATATTCTCCTCTGCAGTCAAATCCGCTATCAGATTGTAAAACTGAAAAACAAAGCCCACTTCCTGGCGGCGAAATAGCGTAAGTTCCTTGTCGCTTACCTGTGCCAAATCTTTATTCTGAAATAATATCTTCCCTGCTGTAGGTTTATCCATACCTCCAACAAGGTTTAGCAGGGTACTCTTTCCAGAACCGCTGGGCCCCAGAATAACCAGTAATTCTCTGTTAAATATTTCAAAAGTAGTTTCTTTTAAAGCCTCTACACTGACTTCTCCCATAATATAAGTTTTTTTAACCTCATCAAGCCGCATTATAGCTTCTCTGTCCATAGTAGCTCCCTCCTGGATGGCTGATTATTTCTGATACCTATCGCAATAGTATTAAGAATTTTTTCTGCCAGAGACATAAATGCAGTTTCTTCTATCTCCTGCCCGTGTTTTTCATAATAGATATCCACCATCGCAAACTGCAGTACCAGCAAGATATGAGCCGTCAACTCCCGGTCTAAATCCTGCCGCAGATCTCCCCTGGCAACTCCGATATTAATGAGAGACAAATAATAGTTTATAGCTTTCTGCTGATTATCTTCCAGGACTTCATTTCTCAGTTCCCTGTCAAGCATTACGCTTTGTGAAATTCTCATCAGCTTGGGTTCCTGGAGTACCCATCGAATGCTATTTAGATACATATCCCGGACAGTATCAAAAAAATCTCTCGACCCCGCTTCCATTAAAACAGGTCCCAGAATCTTGAGCTTCATATCACCCAGAAGCTGGAGAATATATTTGAAAAGATCCTTTTTATCTTCGAAATAATGATAAAAACTCCCCTTGGCTATATCCGCCCTTTCCACTATTCGTGAAATGGAAGCCGGTTGATAGCCATACTCGGCAAATTCATCTATACCTGCATCTACAATGCGTTCTCTTTTTTCCGTTTTTAAGTTAAAGAAGGCTTCCCTGGGCATTATTTACTCAACCTTTCTTTTATCCAAGTGGATCAATAATAGTCATTTTCAGCTTGTCAAATAAGCTGTCAGAGCAAGCAAAAAAAGGTGAAGGGCAAAAAATTAGCCAATGCCGCGATTGAGACGTATACGGGGTACGTTGATTAGACGGCTTTTGAGCAGACGCGGAAATTCGCCTTCTGACGATCTAAAATGACTATATAGTCATTTTATTATAGTCCATCCTCCCTGTCAACTTCAGCAGTTTAATTTAGTTTCGAATATACTTTTATGACTCTCTGGTCATTTTTCGGAAATACGGAGATACCCGACTGCTTATGGGGAACCAGGTTTATTTTCGCCCCATGCCTTTATGGACATAAAGCCATAAAAAAGCCCGGATAAATCCGGGCTTTTGAAATAATACCGACAGCTACTCTGCTGCCTCCGTTTCTCAACCAGGTTCCCACCTACCGGCGGGTGTTTAAATCATCGTTGCTACTATGGTTGAGTCCGTCCGGGGCTAACCCTCTCTTTTGTAGGTGCAGCAGATTTTTTTTGTAATATATTAGCCATGTTATGAAACATTATTACTGGGAATACTTGCCGGATTTATAGTTTTCAAAGATTTCATCTTGATGTTCTATATAATACTGTGAATTCGTTTCTAAAAGCAAATTTCCCTTTTCGTCATATACCTTAACTGGTATTTTACTGCCATCGTCCTTAATACGAGGTGCGTTTAGCCTTTCCTTCTCGATCTGCAATAGTCTCTCGCTTTCTGCTTTCTGTTGTTCTGACCCTTTTCCAAAACCGGCAATGGCTATTGCACTAAACAATAATACTGTCAGCAATATAACTATCATCAGACCTCATTAAAAAAAATAATCATTATTATAAAGTATTTCTTAGATAAAAATCCTGCTTTTTTCTTGCTGCATTTTTTCTTTCGTCAAACCGTGCATAGCCAATTTTTGGGGCCAGGATTTACTCATATCATTTATTTGCAATACACCTTCCAGGCAAATAGCGACACATCTCAGGCAGGTATTACATTTATTTTTATCAGCAGTACCTGTTTCAGCAGTTATAGCCTGAGTAGGACATAATTCCTCGCAAAGACCGCACATGCAACAGTCAGTTTCTCCTCTGCTAGGAAGCTGGCTAACTACTTTAAACCTGGATTCTTAAATAATGAAATTATTTCAATAGCTTTGCTTTCCAGGTAAAGGCTTCTTGAAACACCTTTATATTGACAATTAAGGATTTGGTAAAACACCAATTCCAATTCCGGCAGTTTTGAAATTTTAAATTCCAGCCCTGTATTATTGTCTTTAAGCATTTCCTTGAACATTGCCATATCAAAGATGACACCGGGTATTTTTAAAAAAGAATCCAGGAACGACTCCTCAAAACATATTGAAACCCCATACCATTTGCTTTCAGCAGGATAACGCATCCACCCTTCGGCACATTCGTTAACCCAAAAGTATATACCACCGCTGCTGAAGATTGTCTCACTTTGATTAACAAATTCTCCACAGCTTATATATTGGGGGTAGTGCTGCTAGATAAGGAAATAAAGAATAGCTTTAAAAATGGTGGTGTAGATGTGAACCCGTCCTAAATAAAAAAGGCACGGAAGTATTACTATTGCCGTTTGTTGAATCTCTTTAAAACACGTAACTTGCATATAAGCATGACTGCTTGCTTATAATTGTGCGTATAAAAACTTAAAGCAATATGTGTATAACTAAATGATTATATTAAATGTACATGAATGATATAATACTATTAGAGGTGGTATTCGTGGCAAGAAATACTCTAAAACAAGATACGGTAAGCTATACTGCTGTTCTTTCTGTAAGCTGTGTCAGCGAGGGGTAAAGCTGTGTCAGGGAAGCACAAGGAACGCGCCTCTGTTTCTTTGAAAATGCACTAAATCCGTATTTGTCTGGAGGGTATTGGCAATGGAAAGCAAAGACGTTCGTTGGGAACAACGGTTTAGCAATTATAGGAAAGCACTGCAGCAGCTTAAGGAAGCTGTAGAGCTTAAAAAGACGCGACCTTTCTCCAACCTTGAAAAACAGGGAATGATTCAGGCTTTTGAGTATACACATGAATTGGCATGGAAAACCCTGAAAGACTTTTTGAAAAGCAGAGGTAATATCCAAATCTACGGTTCAAGAGATGCGACCAGGGAAGCTTTTCAGCTGGGTCTGCTGGAGGATGGGGAACTCTGGATGAAAATGCTTCAGAGCCGGAATATTACGAGCGTTTATGATGAAAGTACAGCGGAAGAAATGATTAATTTAATCAGTGATTCATATTATGAAGCATTTAACAAACTGTTAATTAAAATGAATGATCTTCAACACGGGGAGACTAAAAAATGCAATATGGATTAACTGAAGATATAATAAGACAAATGATTAATATTTTTGCAAATATGCACAAGGTAGAAGAAGTTATTATATATGGATCGCGAGCTATGGGAAACTACCAGCAAGGCTCCGATATCGATCTGGCTTTAAGAGGTAAAGATTTGAATATGGATGATTTACTTAAAATAGGCGTAAAGCTTGATGACCTTGATTTACCTTATCACCTTGATTTGTTGATACTTGACAAGATTGAGAACTATGATTTGTCAGAGCATATCAGCAAAGTAGGAAAAACAATTTATAACCGGTATAACTAAGGTCAGGTTACTGACTTATCTACTTATTGATTAAAAAGGCTTTTAACCTTCTGGAAATAATCAGCCAGGATAAGAAAGCCAGAATGATTTACGAAGCCCGGCAAGCGGAACTCCACGACCAGGTAAGCAGGCTGGAATCAAGCTTCTTTTTCTTTTCTTTGAATCTTCCCGGATTAAGAAAGTCTTCTTGTCTCACTACATCTTCAGGTCGATGTATCATTCTACCTGTACAGATCTTATGACTAATACTCTATGCATTGTATACTCCTTATTAATTCTTTTGTTTATAATAGCTTCACCTCTGCTATATATCTTCTAACTGAAAAGGATTATAGCTAATCCCATGGTCGTAGATATCGGTACCTTCCCTGCGTTTCAAATAAGCTACCACAATATAAGTTAACGGAGTAGCCAAGAGTTCAAAGGCAACCTTAAAAAGGTACTGGTAAAGCACCATCTGCATCAGAATCCCATGCGGCACTATTCCCACAAAACAGACGCTAATAAAAATTATTGTATCCAGCCCTTCCCCGATCAGGGTAGAACCAATCGTGCGGGTCCATAGCCATCTTCCCCTGGTCAATATTTTCATACGCGACAGCACATAAGCATTAGCGAATTCTCCGGCCAGATAAGCCAGAAGTGAAGCCATAACAATACGCGGGGTCATACCCAGGACTATTGCAAAAGCCTCTTCGACTTCGAAAAAATCTGGGGAGGGTATAGCCATAAGCAGGGTAAAAACCCCTACCATCAAAATGTTACAGGCAAAACCTGTCCAAATAACCATCCTGGTCCGGCCATAACCATAAACTTCGGTAAGAATATCTCCAAAAATATAAGCCAGTGGAAATAAGATTACTGCTCCCGGCAGTGTCATACCCCCAATGCTAATAAGTTTACCCGCTATGATATTGGATAGTAATAAAGAACTAACAAAAAGACAGGCAATTATCACAAATAAGCCAGATAGATTATCCTGTTCCCTGAGCAAAATATAACCTCCTACCACTAAATAATATCGCTTTGAACAAGCTGTTTATTATTATCAATAATTATAAATAAGAATAATTTAACTGGCAAAATGTTTTTTTTTTACAGATATATGTAAGCCTATTCCTCACAGGGGGCAGCTAGACTTCAGCAAAGATATCTCCCAGGGATATCTTAAGCCCTGTAAAAGCACTTGATTGTATGGTATCTTTCTCCCCCAGAATTTTTAAGCTTTCTATGTCTCTTTCGGCAGAGAAAGAGTACTGCAAAATACTCCTGTTTTCAAGATTTACCACCCAGTATTCCTTAACACCGCTTTTCATGTATAGATTTAATTTAATAGCCATATCCTTGCCTCTATTCGATGGTGACAATACTTCCACCACAAGTGTGGGTATACCCTCATATTTGTCGGACTCGTTGACCTTTTCCAGATCACAAATAGCAACAATATCCGGCTGGACGACATTGGGATCTTCTTCAAACTTGGTCGCAAAACCGAAAAGCCTCACATCCAGTGGCGCTGTTACTGAGCGACAGGGCTTTCCTTTAAAATAGTTATAAAAATGACCTGATATTTCGTTAACCACAATCTGATGTCTAAAACTTGGCGAAGCCAGGAGATAAATCTCTCCATCAATAAGTTCATACCTCTGCTCAGAGGAATCAACCAATTCCATATATTCTTCATAGCTGATTTTTTTAGTGCTTTTATAACCTTTTGCTTCTTCGTGAACCAGATAATAATCAGGTTCACTATAGTGAACCATTTTGGCCACGTTTTTCCCGTTTTTGCTAATAATAATATCTTCCTTTTCCACCAGGGAAAGATATTTCCCGAAAGCATTCTGCAAATCTGTGGTATTGACACGCATAAGCCCACCTCTATTCTTCAGTTTAGCTATTATTTTAATATATTTTAGCTATACCGTCAATTTATTTTAGCTATGAAAAGAAGCTGAGCCAGGGGGCGAGGAAAACAAAGGGGGGGCGCGAGAAGCAAAGGGACGTTCTTTTTGCTTCCTTATCAAGTCCAGTTTTCACGAGATTAATCAGGAATTCTATTGAATTCATACATGTTTATTTTCCCCTTGCCGATATTTATATTACATAACCCGCCCCGAAAAAAGCGAATAGGTAAAAAACGCATAATAATCAGGATTATGCAATATGAAATCATCTGAATTGGGATTACAGAGGCGCTGGTAATTTTGCCAGATCTCCGGCGCCACTTCCTTTTCACAGTTTCCCCAGCGCATTGTGAAAAGATCAGTTAGTGCAGCAATTTTTTCGTTGCTTAAAGGTGGACAAACATCACTCAGTAAAGTCTGGGCCCGGATATCTGTAAAACCTGCTTGTCGGAACCAAGCTAATGCCCGCATGATATGTCTCTCAGGAGTCATCCCGGCTGCAAAGGGAGCAATGCCGGCCGAAGTGGCATTTAACTGGGCCTCCAGCAACGGATATCCCGGCAGCAAGATCTGGGAAGACCATATCGCCAGACAGACCCTTCCTCCGTGTTTCACCACCCGGCTGACTTCCTTGAGCAAGATTAGCTGATCAACGGGTATCGCTCCAACACAATCCATGCTAAAGGCCCAATCAAAGCTTTTATCTGCAAAGGGCAATTCTTTAGCATCACCTTGGACAAAAGCAATCCGTTCCTTGATTGCAAATTTATTTTGCAGCAAGCATCGAGCTCTTTGCAGAAATTCTTCTTCGGCATCAAGGCCAACAACTCTTCCCTCAGATCCCAGAGCTTCTGCCAGTGCAAAAGTAGTATCGCCCAAGCCGCATCCTATATCCAAACCAGAACCCGATACCGGAAGCTGCATGGATTGAACAATACTTTTGATAATGGATTCCCGTAACGGCTGAGACAATAATAAACTCCTTTCATAGCTCAAAACGAACGGAGAATTCATTTATATACCTCCCCCCGCTCTCAAATTATTATCTTATTTTGTATCAAAATTGATATGTTCTTCCCGGATCTGAATGATACCGTATTAATATCAAGCAAATACCCCAAAAAAACAGCTAGTAAATCCGTTTATCGGGTATTACTCCACGCACCCCGCCCCGGGGGTTGTCAATATCACCCTGATAGCGCGGTATCAGGTGAATGTGGAGGTGCATTATCGTCTGTCCGGCTACTTCTCCGCAATTCACCCCAATATTATATCCATCCGGCTGGTATTTGATATCCAGGAACTTTTTAGCCTCTTCCAATAATTCATTAAGTGCCTGCCGCTCTTCCCGGGTAGTGTCAAAAATGCTTTGAACATGCCGCTTGCTGATTATAAGCACATGCCCGGGAGAGACCGGGTATTTGTCGTAACAAGCCCAGGCCAGTTGGTTTTCCAGGATAATTCCTTCCTGATTGCAGAAAATGCATTTTTCATCCATTATTTGCACCTTGTCACTCTTTATTGCCAACAATAAATTTATTTCTGTTTTTTGCACATTAAAGCTACACCCCATCTGTTAAATTCTCGGAAACGTGCTGCAAGAGATGCTATTTCATTATCACCAGCACACTTGTGCTTTATGGAGTACCGCCAAACAGTGCTCCTCATTATCCACTCTCCAATGCAATGGATGGTACGGATATGTCATGTTTTTTGTGTATCTTCTTACGAATTAAAGCGATAACCACTACCCCATAAGGTTTCTATGTATTGAGGAACTGCGGGATCTTTCTCGATTTTCTTTCTTATCCTTTGTATGTGAACAGGTACTGTAGCTATATCTCCAAAGTAATTCTCCCCCCATATCGCATCGTAAAGCTGCCCTTTGCTAAAAACAATATTGGGGTTACAGGCCAAAAACAGCAGTAATTCATATTCTTTGGCCGTCATTTTAATTTCCTTGCCATTTACGAATATTTTGCGTGAGGCAGTATTTAATTCCAGCCCCCCATGGTTAATTATTTCAGGGCCGATCTTTTTCCCGGTCAATCGTTGGTAGCGCGTTATATGAGATTTTATCCGGGCAGTAAGCTCAGCTAAACTGAAAGGCTTGGTCAGATAATCATCCGCGCCCAGGCCCAGCCCCCTTATTTTATCAATGTCTTCGCTTCGGGCGGAAACAATTATCAATGGTATTTCGCGCTTTTCCCGAATCACCTTTATGATTTCATAACCACCCATGCCGGGCAGCATTAAATCAACAATAAGCAAATCATAATCGCCGCATATAGCCTTTTGCAATCCCTGTTCCCCATCCTGGACAATATCCACTTTATATCCGCTCATCTGTAAATAATCACGCTGCAGTTCGGCAATATTAAGATCATCTTCAATTACCAGAATACGTTTCATCGGCATTGCTCCTATCCTGATCATGACCGGGAAGCGATATGGTAAAGCAGGAGCCTTTTCCTTCTGTGCTGGCAGCCTCAATCTTTCCTCCATGGGCTTCAATCAATTCTCTGGCTATAGCCAGACCTAATCCGGTACTCATCAAGTCCTTGGTCCGCTCGCTGTCAATACGATAAAAGCGTTCAAAAATATGTTCCAGCTTATCTGCCGGAATACCAGAACCGTTGTCTTTTATAGCTATCTTTATATAATCATCTTGCCGGTACACTTCAATTATGACAACTAAATCCTTCTCTGGTCCGTATTTAACCGCATTACCGATAATATTGCGCATAGCCTGGCAAAACCTTTTGCGATCGATATAAAGCAGGCAATCCCCTTCCAGTTTATTCAGATAGCATAGGCAGGAATTTCTTTCCTCCAGCTCAAGCTGAAACTCTTCTATGAGATCATCTATAAAAGCATTAAACTTTATCTCCTCAAAATCAAAGTCGAGTTTATTCATATCAAGTTGGGAAAACAGTAGCAGGTCGTCAATCAGCTTATTCACATAAGCGGTGTTGTGAGTGATGATTTTAAGGTATTTATCCATCTTCTCCGGGGACCTTACCGTTCCTTCACTTATGGCCTCAATATATCCCTGAATGGAAGCTATGGGAGTTTTCAAATCATGTGATATATTGGCAATCAAACTTTTACGGTTCTCTTCATAATCCTGCTTTAACTTTTCAGCGGCTCTCAATTTCCGAGTCATGTCGTTGAAGGAATCTATCAGCAAGCCGATTTCATTTTCGACATCATTCTCTATGCTTACATTGTAATTACCCATGGCTATTTCCTGTACTCCCAAATTAAGCCTTTCGATAGGTTGAAATATTCTTTTTTCCAAACGCCACAGAAAAAATAGATATATTATTTCCTTGATAGTTATGAAAACGGCCAAAATGATGCCAATGGCTTTATATCCCACCCAGATAAACAGGAGATAGATTATCAGTACATTAAATATTAGAAGCAGCGGACGAGTAAGCCTCAGGTATTTATGGTATTGATGAAACTCCTGATGCTGGTGATGCCAACGTTTATGAATTTCCTGGTGATGATGGCGATGGATTTTTGTACTAAAAAATTTATCTTCGTTATCAGTTAGCATTTCCGCGCTCCCATCTTCCATAGGTTTTTTCAGCAGATCTCTGTATCTATAATATCATTCTACTGCACATTTTTGTTTGTCTTCTTCCGATTGGCCTTGTTTCTAGCCCCCTCTTCGTCCTTCCACCGGTAATGTTCCCCGAAACAGTTGATTATTTCATCTCTGGCAAAGAAACAGTACAGCCTATAAGTCAGGTAGGCCAGAGCCCCAATAAAAAGCAATCCGCATATTATATTCCCCATTGCTTTAACCTCCTTAATTACCGGCCTCACAAAGTATCACCCGGTAAGGCCGGTTGGACAATGCCAGCGAACTCTATTGATTATTTGTACGAGTTCTGGATTCTACCTGTCAAAAGCAAGAGCTGCATCAAGGGTTAAATCATTAGCAGGCTGGTTTTTCCCTTGAAGTTTCCCCTCCAGTTTTACAGTGATGTCCTCTATTTGGCAATCCTTGTTGATCCTGCATTCCAGGCTGCCCTTTTCCATGACAGGAGAGCCTTCAAAAAGTCCTGCCCGGGCATGATGCCTGGACATCATGCAATTATGGCAAGCTTCTTTTAAATCTTCGGGAATCTCGTTTAAATCAAGGGACAGCCATATGCTTTTATCTTCCTGCTCCAAAACTTTCATATTGTTTAATGCATTCAGCACTGTCAGAATTATATCCAGCCTATTCTTTAAGCCTCCGCCATGCATTCCCCAATGATTTTCATGAAAGAGCCGATGTTTTTTGCAGCCATGGGTCTCATTTTTCTCATCATGATCCATATTGAATTCAGTACTGCTCTCATGATGGAACTGTTTTCCTTCATGGTCCAGAACTGTGGAAATGCTGGCCTTACCCCGTCTGCTTGCAAAGTTCCGGCTGAATTCACTGTCCAGCCGGAAAACCTCAGAACCATCCTTCACCAGGCTAAGCTTCACGTTACCGTCAAGATTATCCTGGTCTCTCATTGTTCTGGCAATATCATACATAAGCTTGATTTTATTCATTTGTAACAACCTCCTCTTATTATTTACAACTCATTTTAAAAGAGGTTTTTAAACTGGCAATAAAGCATTTTTAAAATATTTATAAATAAAATTCTGTAGCTAAAGTTTTTGGGACTTACGCTCATTAAGCTGTTCAAAAGCTGTCTGAAGCCGCACGCATGCTTTTTGAACATATTGCCGCAGTCAAAAACTGTAAAGCAGCCGGGTTGAGAAAGAGTTCAGAGTGAGGATATAAGTTGTGTTGCAGAAGAATGTGAACAGCTAAGAGGACAGTCGGGGGACAATGGGGATGGTTTAGCAGGCTCCCTTTTCCACCAGTTCCCTGGCATGCTGGAGGGTTAGTGCGGAATAATTATCGCCGGACATCATACGGGCGATTTCTTTTATTTTCTCTTCCTTGTCCAGTACTTTTACTGTAGTAAATGTTTTCCCTTCATAAACGCTTTTTTCAATCAAATAATGCTGCCTGGCATATGCAGCAATTTGTGGAGAATGGGTTACCAGAATTAGCTGATGACTGCAGGAAAGCTGGCTGAGCTTGGCAGCCATAGCCATCAATGAAGTGCCTCCCACTCCCACATCTATTTCATCAAAGATCAGGGTTGGCACATCATAGGCCTTTGCCAGAGCCTCTTTCATCGCCAGAACAAAGCGTGATATCTCTCCACCGGAGGCAATTTTGGAAACAGGGCGCAGCTCTTCACCGGGGTTAGGAGAAAACATGAATTCTACCCGATCCAGCCCGGAAATACACGCTTTATCTCTGGGTTCTACAGCTATCTCAAATCTTATATTGGGCAGGTTCAATTCTATCAACTCATTATTGACGATTTCCTGCAAACGAAGCGCTGCTTTTCCCCTTATCTCTGTCAGCCTCGCCGCCTCCAGGCAATAGTCCTCATTTATTTTTTCGATTTCCTTTTCCAGTTCCCCCTCTTCTTCCTGGCTTCTTTCCAGCAAAGCCCTTTCCCGCCGGGCATTTTCCAGATATTTCAAAATACCTTCAATACTGTCACCGTATTTCTTCTTCAATTTTCTAATCTCATATAAACGGTCTTCGGTCTTTTCCAGAATACCTGCTTCAAAATCCAGCGAACTGCTGAAGGAGCCCAATCCTCTGGCAATATCCTCCAGAGAATAATATATTTCTTCCAGCACAGGCAGAATTGAAGAAAAATATTCATCCTCCTTAAGAACTGTTGCGGTATCAATGGCAGATGAAATCAGATCGTAAGCATTTTGACCCTGCTCCCCGTTGTAGAGGATTTGCTGGAGATACAGACTTCCTTCACTGAGTTTTTGGGCATTTTCTATGCGGGTTTTTAAAGCCAGCAATTCCTCCTCTTCGCCGGACTGTAAAGCTGCCCCTTCAATTTCTCCAATTTGGAAATCCAGAAAATCAATTTTTTGGTTTTTTTCCTGCTCACTGGCTTTTAACTCTAACAATTCTGCTCGTTTTGCCTGTAATGCCAGGAAAAGTGCCTCGATTTTCTTGAGAAAGACCGGACTCTCAGGTGCAAAGCTGTCTACATACATGAGGTACCTTTCGGGATGCAGGAGGGATAAATGCTCATGTTGCAGGTGTATATCCAGGAGCAAAGGAGATAATTGCTTAAGCATCCCCAAGCTGACATTACGACCATTAAGCCGGGCTGAACTTCTTCCCAAAGGAGAAATCTCCCGGCTTATAATTACCTGTTCTTCTTCCTCATCAAGCAGGGCATTTTCCATTAAAAAGGCAGACGCAGCCTGGTTTTTGCTTATGTTAAAAACTGCTTCAGCCACTGCCTTGCGGCTGTTGTCCCGTAAATAGTCATTTTTCAGGCGTTCGCCAATGATTAGTCCCACAGCATCAATTATTATAGACTTTCCGGCACCGGTTTCACCTGTTAATACATTCAATCCCCTATCGAACTCCAGGCGCAATTCATCAATAAGCACAAAGTTATTAAGATAAATCTCCTCCAGCATAATATCCCCTCTAGGTAGTTTTTGAATTATGAATTATTAGTTTAGCCTTTTACAAAGAAATTCTTCTGGGACTTTAGTTCTCATTCACTCAACAAATTCTCAAAATATTTCATTACCCCTTTAACCGCCTTCTTGGGTTTGACCGCAACAAATATAGTGTCATCACCTGCAACAGTGCCAAGAATATGTGCTTGTTCCGAGAAATCTATCAAGGAAGCTACCGAGTGAGCTGTCCCGGGCAAGGTCTTTATCACAATAAGATTCTCGGAAAAATCGAGGGTCATTACTGAATCTTTAAAAACCCTTTTTATTCTGTGCTGCGAAATACCTGTATTATTTTCCGGAAGCACATAGCGATAACCTTCAGCATCTGGAAGCCTGAGCAGCTGCATTTCCTTTATGTCTCTGGACACAGTAGCCTGGCTGACATTATAGTTATTTCTTTTCAGCACTTCACACAGTTCTTCCTGGGTAGCAATACGTTCGCTGCTGATAATATCCATTATCTTAAAATGCCTCTGGGACTTCATTTAGATACCTCCATGAAGCTTTTCCACAATAATAATTTGTGGGGGATCATTGGTCTGGTTAATAAAGCGAATTTCACTTATCTCGAAATCCTGCTGCGAAAGCCCTGATAAATAATCTCTAATCAAATCCATTTCTATCTGCCCCCCGGGGTGTCCCGGATAGAAAACCAGAGTTATAATACCTCTCTGGGCAAGGATATCCAGGCTTCCTTTTAGAGCCTCCAGGGTACTGTCGGCTTCAGTTTTAATATTATGATCTCCCCCTGGCAGATAGCCCAGATTGAACATGCAGGCTTTTACTCCGCTGTTCACATATTGAGAGATATTTCTATGGTCTTCCTGCAATAGAACAACGCGCTCCAAAAGACCATTTTCGAGCAGCAAATCCCGTGTAGACTCAATAGCTGGTTCCTGAATATCAAAAGTATATACCCTGCCATTTTCCCCTACCAAATTGGCCAGGAAAAGGGTATCTTTTCCCCTGCCGCAGCTGGCATCAACAACGGTATCCCCTTTTGCCACCACTTCTGCAACTATCATATGAGATATTTGAACAGCGTTTTTTAAAATCCCTTTGCTCATAAAATAATACCCTCTTATACTAATCTCGCTTATCCCGAAAACATTCCTGCCAGGATATGGTCAAAAACTGAATCATTCATCTTTTCCCGGTAATTCTTTGGCCGGCTTTCTGAATTCGCCGTTTATGCTTGGAAAAAAGCTCAGGTCATTGAATTTAAGCAGCTGCAATTTTTCTCTGGCTTGCTTGAGCTCTATCCATGACTCCTGGCTGAGCTCTATCGAAACCTGTCCATCCATTGAAATTATTATCTTCTGGGATTTCGGTAAGGATAAAGAAAGAATTCTTTTGGAACTAAGTACCAGCGGCCTCCTGTTTAGCATATGTGAAGCAATGGGAGTAAGCAGCAGGCTTTCCATTACAGGCTCCAAAATTGGTCCCCCGGCAGAAAGCGAATAAGCAGTTGATCCTGTAGGAGTAGCTATAATAAGGCCATCCCCCTGATAATTCAATGCCATCTTACCGTCAATGTCCAGACTAAACTCAAGCATCCGGGGTGTTCCGGATTTTATTACCATCTCATTCAGGCAAAAAACCCTTTTTAACAATGTATCCTGCTTAAAAATACTGACGTCGAGCATTATCCTCTCATCAATCAGATATTTACCCTGAATAAAAGCCTCTATGTATGTATCAAATTCGCTCAGATCTATACTGCTTAAAAAACCTACTGTACCCATATTAACTGCCATAACCGGCTTTTTTCTTTGCCCGTACTGACGGGCCGCCCTTAGAACAGTACCATCTCCACCCAGAACAACGATACCATCAATATCGGCCGAATAATAAGTATCAGGGCCATTATCAATGGCAACCTCGATTCCCCTGGCTTTAAGTTTTTCTGCTATTTCCCGTGCCTTTATTTCAGTCCTTTCATTAAACCTGTTGTTGACCAGCAGTATTGTCACTTTTTGCTAACCTCCAAAGAAAATGTGAGCTCTTTTGACTGTTAAAGCCGCCATTTCTTCAATATCAATACCAGGCTCAGCCTGTTTCTTCAAGAGAATAAAGAATTCCATATTACCTTTGGGACCTTTGATAGGCGAAAAAGTCGCAGCACTACAGTGAAGATTCTCTTTGCGGGCGTAATCAATACAATTGCGAAGCACCTCCTGGTGAACTTCAGGATCTCTTACCACACCTTTTTTGCCCACCTTTTCTCGGCCAGCTTCAAACTGGGGTTTTACAAGAGATATCACCAAGCCATCATCTTTCAAGAACCCTTTGATTACAGGAAAAACCAGCGCAGTAGAAATAAAGGAGACATCTATAGTTACAATATCAAGCTTTTCACCCAGATCCTCCGCAGAGAAATAGCGTATATTGGTCCTTTCGATATTCACTACCCGGGGATCATTTCTAAGGGTCCAGTCCAATTGTCCATAACCGACATCCAGAGCATATACCTTTTTGGCTCCATTTTTCAAAGCGCAATCAGTATAACCTCCGGTTGAAGCTCCTACATCGAGTACCGTTTTTTGCGAAAAATCGATTCCAAAATCCATTATAGCCTTTTCCAGCTTAAATCCTCCCCGGCTTACATACTTTGGCCTGGAGGGTTCCACTGTTATTTCAGCTTCCTCATCAACACTGCTTCCTGGTTTGTCCAGGCAAAGACCGTTTACTTTTACTTCACCGGCTAATATCATTGCTCTGGCCTTTTCCCTGCTGGCAGCCATGCCTTTCATATGTAAAAGGAGATCCAGTCTAAGTTTCGCCAAATTTGAGCAACTCCCATTTTTCTTTCTTACCCAGGATAGCCGGCCACCTGCTGATAATTCTATCTGCAATTGACTCCGGGTCCATATTCAAATAATCAAACAGCAAATCCACTTTCCCATGCTCCACAAATTCATCGGCAATTCCGATTCTCAATAGCTCGCATTCTATATTATTATCTGCCAGCACCTCCAGCAAAGCACTGCCAAAGCCGCCTGCCAGACAATTGTCTTCTATAGTCACCAGATAATTATTGCGCGCCAGTTTGAGCAATGACTCCTGATCCAGAGGCTTAATAAACCTGGCATCCACAAGCATGGCATTGAATCCCCTCTCGGCCAGAACCCGCATTACCTCCCTGCCGATGCTGACTCCCCGTCCAATAGCCACTATAGCCAGTTTTTCCCCACGGGATATTTCCTTGAACTTGCCTGGCTCCAGAATACTGCGTTTAGCAGAAATCTTCACTCCTTCACCCGCTCCGCGTGGGTATCTGATAGCCACCGGGCCGTTAATACGGAAAGCAGTATACAACATATCCAGTAATTCATTTTCATTTGATGGTGCCATTATAGTCAAATTAGGAACATTTCTCAAAAAAGATAAATCGAAAACCCCATGATGGGTCGGCCCATCTTCTCCAACCAGCCCTGCTCTGTCTATAGCAAAAACTACCGGGAGATTCTGCATGGCCACATCATGAATAATCTGGTCATAAGCCCTTTGCACAAAAGTAGAATATATGGCAACTACGGGTTTTAGTCCCTGCCTGGCCATGCCGGCTGCCATAGTCACCGCATGCTGTTCACAAATGCCCACATCAAAAAAACGTTCCGGGAAAGTCCGGGAAAACTCATCCAGCCCCGTACCACTGGTCATGGCTGCCGTAATCGCTACAATACTTTTATCTTCTTTTGCCTGTTGTACCAGAAAATCGCCAAAAAATTCCGTATAGGTTTTAATGGCTTTTTGCGGGGTATTTCCGGTTCTCACATCAAAAGGACCTATTCCATGAAATACATCAGGATGATTGCTGGCGGGTTCATATCCTTTTCCCTTCTGAGTTATGGTATGCACCAGGATGGGACCTTTCATTCTTCTGGCATTGCTTAATACCAATTTTAATTCTTCCAGGCTGTGTCCGTTTACCGGGCCTATGTAGGTAAAACCCAGTTCTTCAAACAATATGCCTGGAACCAGGAAATACTTCAGGGTATCTTTAAATCTGTTTGCTGCCCTGGCAATATTGGGTCCAATTCCCGGAATTCTGCTCAGGGCTGCTTCGATTTCCTCTTTAGTTCTTGAATAAGAAGGATCTGTCCTCAAACGATTAAGATAAGCGGACATGGCACCAACATTTCTGGATATAGACATTTCATTGTCATTGAGTATAACCAGCAGGTCTCTGCTTTCATGTCCAGCATGATTGAGGGCTTCAAAAGCCATACCGCCTGTTAGCGCCCCATCGCCAATTACAGCAATAACCGAGTGGTTTTCTCCTTTAATATCACGGGCTATAGCCATACCCAGAGCTGCAGAAATAGATGTACTGCTATGGCCGGTATTAAAAGAATCATGGGATGATTCATCAAAACGGGGAAAGCCGCTCATACCCCCGAACTGCCGAAGTGAACTCATCTTTTCCTGTCTGCCGGTCAGAATCTTGTGCACATAGCTCTGGTGACCTACATCCCAGATAATCTTATCATCAGGAGTATTAAAGATATAATGAAGCACAATAGAAATCTCCACTACACCCAGATTAGCAGCCAGGTGACCACCGCATTCAGAAACGCTTTTAATTAAAAGCTGTCTTATCTCGGCAGCCAATTGACTCATATCTTTAAATTCGAGGTTTTTTAAATCTCGTGGCGAGTTGATAGAATCAAGAATCCCCTGCATAAATATCTCACTTTCTGTTCTCAAACAATTCAGTGCCGCTGAAGTTTTCAACCCAAGCCATTATCATCGCTACTTTAAAGATTATACTATTAGCATTATTTAACGCAATACTTTTACCAATGGCCTTGCCGCCCACAGTCAGCGCAGCAATCATACTGGTCATTACAGCACCTGTTAAAACCAAATCCACATAATCAATTTCTCCTGCCAGGCTTATAACAATTCCGGCACCAATAGCTCCACTTAGAGTGCCGGCTATATCTCCCACTACATCATTGCAAAAATTAGCAACCTTGTCTGCGTTTCCACTTAGTTTAACCGCTTGTTTGGCTCCAAATACTTTTTTTGCCGCCCTGGCATTAAAAGGCGGCATTTCTGCAGCTGTAGCAGCTGTTCCAATAATATCAAAAAATATCCCCAGGAAAATTATAAAAAGCAAAAGAATAACAGCCACTATTACATTGTTGACAGCCTGTACCAGTGCCTCAGAACCGAGGCTGACCAGCAAAGCAATAAAAAAAGTAAAAAAGGCTACTATCAATCCTGATATTAAATTACTTTTCTTAATATAGCCACTCAATTATGCTATATCCTCCGTCAAGGGTGACACAAGGGGACGGTGACAAGGACACAAGGGGGACACAAGGGGACGGTTCTTTTGTGTCATTAGCATGACACAAAAGAACCGTCCCCTTGTGTCCCCCTTGTGTCCGCTTGTGTCACCCCTTATAACAGTTCCGGCAAAAGGTTGTTTATCGAGTAAACGCTGCGACATAGGTCCAGCAGGTTTTCCCAGCAGTTCTCCCAAATGTTGCCAAACGGGCGGTTTCCCTTTACGACTGCTCCACCCCGTCACCAAAGGTAGGGCTGGATTACCACTAAGTTCACACTTTAATCCTCAATAAACCGTGCTGAAAGCACACAGTCTAGGAGTTTTCCTCAACAGCCCACATCAGGCTCTAGCCTCTTTTGCAGCACACGGTTTCAAAACAGGCGAGCATATCCTGGCCGGGACATCCCTCACCCCCAAAAAGTCTATTCGCCGCCGCCACGCAAGGCAGGCTACACTACACCCAGCTTTAACCGGAATGCAGGTTTTCCAGGTATACTGTTTAACCATACCTGGCCTCCACAGGTGCAGGGGTCATGCCCGCATGCCTTTGCGGATTGCCCCTACGCCCTTAACTCCCAGCAACGACCCCTGACTGGGCGTCAGAAGCCGCCACCAGAAGCTTCATCGATGTGCCCTTTACGGATTTTTAGGCCCGTCTTCGAAACTGATAGGGCTGACTAGAATACTGCAACCTTTTGCCAGTTACTTTTCATTAAGACATTATATCACTAAAACACTTCCCTTTCCAGTCACCCGGACGCAAAGTATCTGACAGGGCAGTTAAGGTGTTTAGCCCTACCTGCTTTTTAAACCCATCGAATTTGATGGGTTTAAAATATGGGTGCGGAATTGTATCCTCTCCCCTAATTCTTATCCTAATCTAATTTGTTTTTAAAAAAACCGTTTATCCTCTCCATTTTTATAACTTGCACCGGCTATCATAGCCGGGGTTTTTATTTCGGCTTTTTCGCAAGAAGGTTTTCTCAATTAACTGCTGTTTCATTAGTTGCCATCAGCCGCTCTATAATCGGGACAGGAAGCACAGCCCGCCGGTCTACTCCAGAAACAGCTCGCAAAAAGCCTACCTGTCTAATTCCAGGCCGGGCTGCGGCTTCCTTAAAAACCACAAGGAGGTGTAAAGGAAATGGCAATAGTTAAGACCCCTCTGTCTTCTGAGCTGGTGCAGGTCTTGCAGGATGGGAACAGTACTGTCAAACGCTACTTCAAAAATATCAAGACGGCTGCTACTGATGCGGATGTGTTCAGCGTTTCCGAAAGTATCCTGGGCCTGCAGTCTAAAACCCTGGACTATGTGGAGCGCCGGGAAGCAGCGGAACTGGAAGATGACGGCAATTAGGACTTGAGCAAAAATTTTTGTGAAAGGAGGAGTTTAGGTGAGCACTCAGAGAATACTGGAAATGGATTTTTCCACCGAGCTCAATAAAACCCACCGCATCAAGGTCTATGATGCCAAGGACCCTCTGACTGGTGCCGAAGTAGGGGCTGCAATGGACAACATTGTGGACAAGAATATTTTCTCTGGTACCGGTGGTGAAATAACCGGTAAAATCGGGGCCCGGCTGGTAGTGACTGATAAATCAGATATTGAGCTGATTTAGTTTTCAATTCTGGTGGGCAGGAAAATTCTGCCCACCAGATCTCTCCCCTTTTTGCTCGCCCTGAAAGCTTATTGACAGGCTGGACAGGCAGAAAAACCGTGTACTTTATAATTACCATCCTGAACAACAAAAGCAGACTTCAATATTATTTTAAATAGTAAGCAAACAACAGGAGTGCCTGAAAGCAATTATGGCAAGGGCAAAGGAAGAAGGAAGGCAAGGTTTCGAGTAAAAGGGGTAAGGGGAAAGGTGCAGGTTAAAGGGTTTAAGCTTAATAGCCCGCATATCCTTACGTCTCACATCTAACGTTTTACGTCTAGCGTCTCGCGTCTCGTTTTTCAACTGTTTTTATACCTGTTTGCTTGTTTTTTTAGGATATGCACTGGCAGGAAAGTTCAAATGGAAGGAAGTGATTATGTTATGAACGATCTTTTAAATATTATTGGCAATGTGGGATTTCCCATAGCTGTATCGGCTTATCTTTTGATAAGGATTGAAGGCAAACTTGGAGAACTTGCCCAGGCTATTGCTGAACTAAGGGAGTGTATAATCAGCCTGCCCTATGTGGTTTACCGGAACAGCCAGGGGATGGTTCCGCTTGCAGAACACCGCAAGCCGTCTGGCAGCTGCCCTCCGACCTGATAAAGCAGGAATTCAAGTGACACAATTTATTTTCTAATCAAGCTCTATGACCACGAGAGCAATCTCGTGGTCTTTTTTTATTCTGTGGTATCCAGTACTTTAATAGCTTCCTGTTGGTCAACCGCAAATGGCGTCTTATGAATTGCGTTTTATGGTAAAACAGGCCAGTTGGCGCAGGAAGTCTGCTTCATTGCCGAATATTTTCAGACTGTCAATACAGTTCTTAACGCTCTCTTGAGCCAATTCATAAGCCTTATCCAGGCCAAAAAGTTTGGGATAGGTTATTTTGAGGTTTTTTTCATCACTGCCGACAGGTTTGCCGGTAAAGCTCTCATCACCTTTGACATCCAGGATATCATCACTTATTTGAAAAGCCAGTCCAAAATGCCGGCTATAATTATCCAATGCCTCCAGCCCGCTTTCCTCCATATCACACAATATGGCACCGGTTTTTAATGAAGCCCGGAATAATTCACCTGTTTTCAAGGTGTGCAGGGTCTTTAATGTCTCATAGTCAATGTTTTTCCCCTCGGATTCCAGGTCCAGCACCTGCCCTCCAATCATCCCCCGGCTTCCAGCGGCACGAGAAATCAATGCAATCACTCTTATCAGGTTGTCGGCCATTGTCTCATCTTTATCTATAGTTCCGGCTAATAGTTCAAAAGCTGCAGTCAAGAGAGCATCACCGGTCAATATTGCATTGGCTTCGCCAAAAACCTTATGACAGGTGGGTTTTCCTCTGCGGAAATCATCATCATCCATAGCCGGCAAATCGTCATGAACCAGAGAATATGAGTGAATCATTTCTATAGCACAGGCTGCCGGCATTACCTTTTCCTTTTTTCCTCCTGCAATGACAGCTCCCTCCAGCACCATAATGGGTCTAAGCCTTTTTCCTCCATTAAAAACAGCATAGTGCATGGCTTCATGTATAAGTGCAGGATAGGTATCTTCAGGGTTCAGATACTCTTTTAAACAGGAATCGACATATTTTTTTCGTGACAATACTTCCCGGGTAAATTGTTCAAGGTTAAAGTCCATATTTTTCTCCTTCCCAAAAGCTAAAACTCAAGTATAAGCCTGAAATAAAACCGTAAAAAATCCACGCAGGCTTTATAAGCTATCACAGCAAAGATGTCCGGCCATTTTATATTAAAGATGTAAAAATCTATATATTAATATCCAGCACTTCAATTTCGCCGTCAAGAGTCTTTATCAGACGTTGAATTTTTCCATCAGCTTTTTCCAGTTCCTGCTGGCATAAGAGGGATAGCTTTATCCCTTCTTCAAACTTTTTGATGGAATCCTCCAGTTCCAGCTCGCCTGATTCCAACTCATCGACTATATCCCCCAATTTCTTCAGGGCATCTTCAAATTTTAGTTTTTTCACCTTTTAACCCTCTCCTTTGTTTTAACCTCCACTTCCAGTTCAGCATTCCACAGAGAAAGCTGCAATTCATCTCCAATTTCCACAGCATCCCCATCCTTGAGCAAGTAGCTGTCCTTGCGTACCAGTGCATAACCTCTCTGCATGGTTTTGAGGGGGCTCAGAGCATCCAGGCTGCTTGCCAGCAGCGACAATCCTTGCTCTTTTCCCTTTTGTTTATCCTTAATGGCCCTCAGCAGGCTTCTAATTAATTCTTGCAGTATATCCTCCCTTTGAGCCAGCATGGCCCGGGATTCTTTCCATACTTTCCTCATCATTATCCGGTCCAATAATTCACTGTTATACTGTATCTTTCTGCTTATAGCCCGCTCCAAACCCTGCCGGGACTTTATTATCTCCTCTTTCAGGGAAGCAATATCAGGAACAGCCATTTGTGCAGCCTGAGTAGGAGTGGCTGCGCGTAGATCTGCAGCCAGGTCTGAGAGGCTGAAATCCACTTCATGACCCACAGCTGAGATAAGTGGAATATTGGATTCATAAATGGCCTTGACTACTTCTTCGCTGTTAAAAGCCATAAGGTCCTCCAAGGACCCGCCTCCCCGGCCGATTATTATTAATTCGGCTTCAGCATGCTCATTTAATAAACGTATTCCTTCTGCCAGCTCGCGGGCAGCACCTTCTCCCTGTACTGTGCTATGTACCAGTAAAATCCTTATGCCTCTGTTCCTCTGCCTGATCACCTTCAAAATATCTCTCAAAGCCGCACCATCCTGTGAGGTAACGATTCCCACACAAGACGGCATCTCTGGAATAGCCTGTTTTTTTTCTGCATTAAAATAGCCTTTGGCATCCAGTTCCCGCTTGAGTTTTTCCAGCTGTAAATACAGGCCCCCCAGGCCATAAGGCTGCATCTCTTCTACATAGACCTGATATCGTCCCTGTCGGGCAAAAACCGAAACCGAAGCCCGCAGCAGGACTTCCATACCATCTTCCAGTTGGAAATTCACCTTACGGGCACGGCTTTTAAACATTACACAGTTCACTGAACTGTCTTTGTCCTTGAGATTAAAATACAGGTGCCCGGACTGCTGATAGAGACGGAATCCGGAAATCTCTCCTTTTAACCAGAAGCTGCGGAGAAAAAGATCCTCCGATAACAGGCTGTTTATGTACTCATTTAGTTCACTTACAGTGATAAAATCCTTCATAAGCTCTCTTTCCCGATTGATCCTTCCTGGCTTCTTGGAAGCTGGTTCTTTCTTGCAGCTATTGAAAGGTTCTCCATCAGTTTCGCTATCAATACCGGTCCCAATCCTCCCGGGACAGGCAGCAGATAGAGCTCACGCTCAACAAGTGAATTTTTATCCACATTACCACAGCTTCTACCTGCATGCCAGTGAAATCCGGCATCAATAACCAGGGAGCCTTCAGCCAGGGATTCTCCTCTGACCATCTGCGGCAAGCCCTTTTCTACTACCAGTATATCCGCCCCCCTGCTCATTTCTTCTTCATACTCAGGAATCATCGTCACCTTAAGGCCTTCCTTCAGAAGGAGTATCGCCAGGGGAATAATCAAATCGAAGGAATCTCCTATGAGAACCGCATTTTTCCCGGAAGCCAGGAACTCAGCCCGGCGGATAATGTCCATACAGGCCAGGGCTGCACAGCTTATAAAAGCAGGCTTGCCACAGATAAGTCTGCCCATATTTTCAGGATTAAAGCCGTCTACATCTTTTTCTGGGTCTATAGCCTTTAAAAACTCATCCCGATACAGTTCCAAATGTTGTGGCAATGGCAACTGCAAGAGAATCCCATCTACTGTTTCATCCTGGTTGAGGTTCTCTATCTTTTGCAGCAAGGCTTCTCTGTCAATATCAGCATCAAGCTGAAGCAGCCGGTTCTTTCCTCCCGTAGCCTCTACTGCACTTGTTTTCAGCCCTACATAGACCAGACTCTCTTTATCATCACCAACTACAATAATAGCCAGTAAAGGACTGATCCCCTCCCGCAGGTTTTCTTCCTTGAGCTGCTGCCTTATTTCTGCAGCAATATCAGAACCATTAATCACTTCCATTTACAATCACCCCGTTGTATGTTTTTTCACAGTAGACAGAGACTGCGTCTTAAATTAACCACGGGTTCGCTTTGCTCACACACAGATAAACACAGATTCTTTTTATAGTTTTAAGTTTGGTTAATACCAGAATTTCAGATGATAGTTTTACAAGTTTTCTGTTGTAGGGGCACCCCTTGCACGTGCCCCAATTTGTTTCGCTTTCAAAATATATTGATACACAGCCCCCTGGCACCCGCAAGGGGTGCCCCTACATACAGGAAACAATCAGCGTCATGTGACAACAACCCCGTCAGACTATTACCCCTACAATATAAGAGATATATGCAGTCACCGTATCTATCACCTTTACCCCCCTGCGCTAAGCTTAATCCTCACTATGGACACAACCTTTTAAATAAATAGAAAGAAAGTACTTTATTAACCATCAGTTCAAATTGTAGAACTCCATTAAACAGAAAAATCCGTGTTTATCCGTGTGTGAGCGTAGCGAACCCGTGGTTAATTAAACGTGCAGTCTCTGGCAAATGCGAAGCTGGTTTTACTCTGCCGTGCTCAGGTATGAGGCCAGTAAAGCTGCTCCTACAGCATTATCGGTACTCAGGGACGGTTCGGCAAAATACAGGTTCAATCCTGCGGCCGGGTGTTCCAGCCTGTCCCGAAGACGCTTGCGTATCAGGGAATTAGCCATGACTCCGCCTACAAAAAGAATATCTTTAATATCCAGCCTCTGAGCCTCCTTTAGCACAATCTTTTCCAGAGTATTGGCAATCATTCTGAGAAGCGCAAAAGCTATATCCTCCGGCGGATACCCCTCTTTTATCAAAGTCAGGGCTCTGGTCTCAGCCCCGGAAAAGGAAAATGACCTGTCCTTCACTGCCGAAGGTATGATCGGAATACTGAATATCCTGGAAGCACATGCCAGTGTTTCAAGCTCTTTTCCCGCTGGGAAAGTCAAGCCAAGGGCAACGCCGACCCTGTCCAGCAACTGACCGGCATGCAAATCGCTTCCTGCTGAAAGCAGCTCTATTTCCTGAAAAAGCTGTTTTCCTTTTTTCACATGAAGAAGCTCCGAAGTCCCCCCGGAAAAATGAACGGCTAGAAATTCCGGTTTTTCCAGAAGCAGCGGCTCGTTTTTAATACCAGCCATAATATGAACTTCCTGATGGCTGACTTCAAAAAGGGGTATTCCCCAAAATGAACTTAAGACTCTGGCCTGTGAATGCCCGGCCATAAATACCGGCATATAACTGCCATCAAGCCTGCGTGGCCAGGCACTGACCCCTATCGCCTGTATTTCCTGATTTTTGGTCAATGTATGAACACGCTCAAATAAAAAAGGGAGGTTTTTTATGTGCAGGAACAGAGCTTCGGATTGCCGCAAGCCCCGGTTCCCTTTTTTAACCTCCAGGATTATTCTTTCATCTGCAAGTATATGCTGGTCTTTGTCCACTAGAGCCAGGGAACTCGTATAGGCGCTGGTGTCAATCCCCAAAAAAATGCTCATGCTTGTTCCGCCCTCACCCGATCCAGTATAGCATTGACAAAACTCGCTGAAGACTCATCCCCATACTTTTTGGAAATTTCTATCGCTTCATCAATGGCTATAATGGCATGATCATTCCCCATAAACAATATCTCATACCCTGCGATGCGCATAATATTTCTATCTACAGAAGACATCCGATCAACTGCCCAGTCTCTGGAATAAGCCGCCAGCCGTTTGTCAATATCTGCCAAATATTTCAGGCAACCAGTCACCAATCCCCAGGAAAATTCCCAGTACTTCTCAGCCAATCTTTCATCTTTTATAAGAAGTTCAAAAGCGGGCTGGGGCTCGGCACTGACCTGATCCACTTGAAACAGAACCTTAAAAGCAATTTCCCGTGCTTTTCTCCTGCTCAAACATATCTTCCTTCCAATTATTGTCCTCTATCTTTGAACATCTTTTTCAACCACTGGTCAAAACTCTTGTTCTCATCAAGCCTCTTGCCGACAAAATACCCTAAAGCAATACAAAAGATAATAAAGAGGGTACGCCAAAAGCCATAGCTGATGAAAAGAATACTGGCCAACAAGCCGAGTATTATACCTATTGTCTTGCCGCGATGTTCTTGAATTATAAAGACAAATATCTTTTCCCACATAAATGCTCCCCCCTTTTAACTACCGGAAGGCTTAACAGCGGGTGTGAAATCATCAACCAGAATCCTGATTTCAGCCACCTGCAGTCCTCCAATGTCCTCCAAGTATTCTTTCACCATCTCCTGTATCTTCGCACTCATTTCCGGGACACTGTATTCCGGGTTAATCATCATGTGCAGATATACCGATACTCCATTATTTCCACTGCTGACTTCCGGTTTGATTTCTTTGACCCCTTCCACCTTTTTTACTGCCTTCATAATAATAGTCTTAACAGCTTCTTCACTTATGGAAACCTGTCCCGATAGACTGCTCTCCACTATGACGGACTTGACCCTGGGTTCTCTTTTTAAATTTGAGAAAACAGATATTGCTGCCAGAACAAGCAACAATATTCCAACTACACCAAAAACTATCCGGTTCTGGGGAGTAGCCAACGCTATTTTAAGATAATCAAGAGGTTCAGGTCTTCCTATAGCTGCAGCTACCATAACAACCCCCAGGGCCATAAAAAACAGATTATACAAGAAAAAAACCAAACGCCACATTACCGACATTTTACCACCTCTTCCCATATAAGATAATACAGATAACCCCCTGTTTTGTACAGGGGGTTAATTACTTTCATGATAATACACGTTTTAGTCCACTTCGATTTCCGTATCTTCGTCTTCGGCTTCTTTCTTATTCATAGATACCGATACTATATGCACATTAACTGCGGTTACTTTTAACCCGGTCATAGTCTCGACGGCTACTTTTACATCATTTTGAACATTTTCCGCAACCCGGGGAATCGGATAGCCATATTCAACTATTATATAAATGTCTATAGTGGTCTGATCTTCAACTACTTCAACCTTTATCCCTTTGCTAAGGTTCTTCTTGCCCAATTTTTCAACCAGGTCGGTCCCCCAGCCGCCACTCATAGAGAAAACACCTTCAACATCTACAGCAGCCAGGCCTGCAACAGTGGAAACGACTTCATCAGCTATCCTTATAGCACCCATTTCATTGGTAATTTCTGGTTTCTGATTTTCCATAAGTATCCACCTCCACATATTTGTATATATTATTCTAACAGATTTGAAAGCAAACAATCAAACCTTTTGAACATCTACTCTGCCGGGCTATTCCTATTATCTTACTTTCTTAAGGAAATCATTCATGAAAGCGCTCAGTCATCCTGCGCTGAATGAAATTGGTATATACTTCTCCCCTCCGAAAAAATGCGTTATCCAATACCCTGAGATGAAAAGGAATAGTACTTTTAATATTTTCTATTTGAAATTCGCGAAGCGCCCTTTTCATTCTTGATATGACCTCATCCCGGCTCTGCCCCCAGACAATGAGTTTAGCTATCATGGAATCGTAATAGGGTGGGATAGTATAACCTGAATATGCTGCAGAATCCACTCTAACCCCGGGACCTCCTGGTATAAGATACTGTCCGATAGTTCCCGGCGATGGGCAAAAATCATTTTGCGGGTCTTCTGCATTGATCCGGCACTCCATAGCCCAGCCTCTTATTTCTATATCTTCCTGGGAATACCCTAAAGCTTCCCCGGCAGCTATTCTGATCTGTTCTTTAACAATATCAACACCGCTTACCATTTCACTCACCGGATGCTCTACCTGAACCCGGGTATTCATTTCTATGAAATAGTAGTTTTTTTGCTTGTCCACCAGGAACTCCACCGTACCTGCACTATGGTAATTTGCTGCCCGGGCTATGTTCACTGCCATATTACCCATTTTTTCCCGCAGGTCTTTGTCCAATAGAGTTGAGGGGGCCTCTTCCAGGAGTTTTTGATTGCGCCTCTGCAGAGAACAATCCCTCTCCCCCAGATGAATGATATTTCCGTACTGGTCACCCAGTATCTGTATTTCAATATGCCGGGGTTCTTCTATATACTTCTCAATATATATTTCATCATTGCCAAAGGCCGCGCCGGCTTCCATTCTGGCCATTTCCATAGACTCTTTCAGCGATTCTTCATTATGTGCCAATCGCATTCCGCGTCCTCCTCCGCCGGCAGATGCCTTTATCATTACCGGATAACCTATTTCCCTGGCCAGCATTGCTGCTTCTTGATAAGAATTCAGAGCTCCTTCACTGCCAGGTACCAGTGGCACTTCGGCTTTCATGGCAATTCCCCGGGCTTTTACCTTATCCCCCATTAAATAAATTACTTCTGGATCAGGACCAATAAACTTAATATTGTTAGTCCTGCATAAATCAGCAAAGTAGGAACTTTCAGCCAGGAAACCATAGCCTGGATGTATGGCTTCAGCAGCAGTGTTTTGGGCTGCTGCTATTATGTTGGAAATATTCAGATAGCTCTGTGCCGCAGAAGCTGCACCAATACATACGGCTTCATCAGCGAGTTTGACGTGCAAGCTTTCCTTATCGGCTGTTGAATATACTGAGATAGTCTTTATCCCCAGTTCTTTACAGGCTCTAATTATCCTCACAGCAATCTCCCCACGATTAGCTATCAAAACCCTGGAAAACAAATTACCACCTCTAATCTTCTTCAATGAGGAACATCACCTGCCCGTACTCAACCACCTCAGCATTTTTCACCAGGATATCGATAATGGTTCCGCTCGTTTCCGACTTAATTTCATTCATCAGCTTCATGGCTTCAACAATACAAAGTACCTGCCCGGGCTTAACATGGTCGCCCACTTGAACATATGGAGCCGAGTCCGGTGAAGGGGCTGCATAAAATGTCCCCACCATTGGCGCTATGACCTCTACTGTTTTTTCCGAAACTGCTTCGGCAAGTTCGCTCTCATTGACCACAGCTGCAGGTGCTGCTGTTCCAGCAGCAACCCTGGTGCTTGTACTTTCTTTCTCGCCATTTGCCTTGCGCAAAATAAGTTTTGCATCGTCTTTGTGCAACTCCAGTTCAGCAATACTACTCTTGTCGAGCAATAGCATCAGTTCTCTTATTTCATCAATGTTCATCTCATCATCTCCTATGTTAGCTGTTCTCTTTTTCGCCTTTTTGGTCGGCTTGTCAATTGCCTGGCTTTTTTCAACTACAGGTCCTTGCAGCAGCTCATCGCCGGAAAGTATTTGGGGTATATCCTCTGAACTTCTTGATTTTCGGTACTCAAAATATTTCAGGGCTACCTGAGGAAAAAGGGCCCCTTAAAAGCATCTGCAGTTTGGTTTTTCTAATGTGCTGCCGAATTACTCTGAGCCTTTCCCATGGATCTTCGTTTAAATAACGAATGCAAATATCAAAAGCAGCCCCACCCCAGACTTCCAGCGAATAGTAACCTGCATTATCCAAATCATCCAGAACCGGCAACATATCATCAGTAGACATCCTGGTAGCCCAGAGGCTCTGGTGCCCATCTCTAAGGCTGGTATCAGTAATTCTAATTTTACTCATATCTACATCCTAACTCCCTCTGCCTGTGTATTATAAAAGGCAATACGCATCCCGCTGTAAAAGTAAGCATAGCAAGCAATCAAGTCAGTGTCTACTAAAAACTTACTTTTTCTTAATATAAATAGACTCAGGCCGTAGCCTGAGTACCAGCTTATAGACCAAGCTGGCTATCGGAGCAAGTGCAATTTTGTTATTAATATTATAAAGCAAGGTCGCTATATTTCAATCTTTTGGCTCCTTGTATACTGTACTTTCAAGCTTCAGAACAAAACAATATCAATCATCTTCTTTAAGAATAATACACAAATCCTCTTCACTGCAAGGGATAAGGCGGCTTACCATTTTCCGCAGTTCTTCTTCTTTGTCCAGCCTTAGAGAATCAGCATGTACCACCAGTGTTGAACTTTCCGGCTGTATTATCACTACACATTCCGAAAAACCTTGGGATTTCACCAGATGCTCTATCTTCATTTCCCTTTCCATATACTCTGAAATTTCTACCAGACGCAAAGAAGCCGCTAGCCGGGCCTCTTTTTCAGTGGACTCCTTATTGATAATTTCCTGCAGCATTTCTATCTGTCTTCCCCTCACACGTTCCCTTTCCAAACGGTATTCAGCAAAAAAATCATTCTCCTTATCTGATTTGCTATCATCTTTTATTCCCATCTCGGCTGTAGCCAGTACCTGCTCTCCCGGATTGGATTCCTGCTGTTTAATCTCCTTACCTTCTCCCCCCAGCAGACTTATGGATACCAATAACAAGATAAGAATTCCCCCTAAAACCAAAGCCGCCTTTCTAAAATTAATTACCATTACTTTCCTCCTTCCCCGGCACTACCACTACCTTGTGAGCTGCTATGTTTAATAAAGTTGCCGTAGCATGGTTTAATTTTTCTCTTACCACTGCTGACCGTGCCCCATCAGCAACAACGAGCACCCCCAGTACTTCAGGCGACTTGTTCTCAATCAAAAGTGGGCTGCCCGAGCTTACCGCCAATTCTCTGACAACACTCTCCTCGTTGCTCTTTTTATTGTTCTTTTGGGGATCAATCTCCTCGCTTTCCCTTTTTTCATTTCTCATATTAGTGGCATAGCTTTTCAGTCCGTCTGAGCTCAGACTTATACTGACGCGGACCCTTCCTGCTCCTTCTATTTGGGATAGGATGCTTTCCAATTCCCTGCTTATTTTCGTTTCCATGCTCCCTTCCTCCTCCAGGTCCTGCCTGGCTACCGGAGCAGGACTTTCTTCAGTACTGCTAATCGGCCAGATTAGTGCAAGTAAACCCAAACATGCAATAATAATCAATAAATACCGGAATTTTTTTCCCTGCAGATACTCTTTCACGTCTTTTTTCTCCCCGCTGCCTTTTCTTATCCACTCATCCAGCATATTATTCCCCCTCCTTGAATTTTATTTCTATATGGACATCCTCTAAACCATAGAGGTTTTTTACTACTGTCAATATTTTCTCTTTAATCTGCTTCTCATCTTTCCCACTTAAAGCTTTGCCGCCATCGGAAAATACCTTTATATCTGCTTTTTTATCGCCGCCTTCTTCATGTGAAGGTCCTTCATTCCTTACCAGAATTAAGATATTCTCGAGTTCCCCCCCCTCCCCAAGCTCCACCAGTGTCTCCACCGAATCAACCCCAGGCACCAGCATAGCCACAGCACCTATTTGACCCTGAAGTTTTTCCTTTATCATGGCATTATTGCCCTCGAATAGTTTTTGGTTAATCTCCTTACCATTGTCAATCAAGTCTGATGCATCCTGAGAATTAAGCCGATAATCCCAGAGCTCAATCTTCAGATTACGTTCTGCAAACAGATATTGAAGAACGGGATTTAGAACTGCAATTAGAATAAAAAGCCCGATAGCAAAACGAACAAAAGGTTTTACTTCTCCATCAGGTAGAAGCAATTCCAAAAAACTTGCCAGGACCACTATTACCAGAACATTCCTCACTATTTCAGCAAATAGTGCCATGGATATCACCCCCGTGGAGTCTTTACCTGAGCATGCCCAGACCATTGGACATGCCTGCTACTATGGCAATCATAATAAAGAACATCAGGGCTACCGAAGCAACCGCTGCCAGGATCAAAAACAGGTGCTTACTCAGGCTTTCCAGCAGAGCTGCGGTTTTAACATCTCCCAATGGTTCAACAATTGCAGCAGATATTTTGTAGATCAAGGCTATGGCAGCGACTTTCAAAATCGGGAAAACTATGATCCCGAATACTACTATTACCCCAAAAATCCCCAGGGCCTGTTTCAGCATAAGCAGATATCCTGCTGCAACTTCAATGGTATCGGAAAAAATCTTACCTACTACAGGGATAGCATTATCAGTTATAAATTTGCTGGTTCTCAGGGTAACTTTGTCCAGAACTGAGGCATATACAGCTCTTAATGTCACAATTCCTACAAATATGGTAAGAAAAAATCCCAGTGATATCTGGGCCAACTGTCCAAAGAACCTGGCTACTCTTTCAACTTTAATGGTATCTGACATATGATTCACAATCGTGAGTATGGCGGACATTATTATCAAGGGAAAAACTATGTTCTTAATGGCAGTAGCAAAAGCAGTAGCTGCAGTCATAAGAAAAGGGAAAAGCATTACTGCAGAATTCAGGTTCCCCATGCCGGCTGTCAAAACCAGCATTTGCGGCAGCATGGCCAGCATGAATGATGTCATATTCTCTATTGTCTGCTGGCCAATATCCAGGACCACCCTGAAAGAACCCACGGCAATCGTAGCCAGTGCCATAAAACAAGCCAGATAAGATATCCTGGCTACCCCTGAAGAAAAGGCTGTCTGTAGATTAATGAGCAATGCTGCCAGAACTGACAGGATGAGCAGTTTTCCCAGAAGACCTGAATTAGCCATCACTTCTTTGAAAAAAAAACGCATCAGGTTTTCTCCGCTTTCCCGGATATCAAATTCCCAATCTCCCGAAACAAAATCCAGAATCCATTGCTTCAGGGATTTCCCCTCCAGATATTCATTTATTTCTCCATCAATATTCCTTTTGTATTCTTCCAGAGACTCTATGTCCAAATTTTCTATAGTATCTTCAAGTGAAAAAGCAGGCTCAGTATTTTTTGCTTCGGAAGCGGCTGCCGCCGGCAATATCGAAAACGAAGTAAAGTAGATAAGGCAGCCCAATAATAAGATCTTCCCTGTCCAATCCAAATAGGACCGTGCCCTCATAACTTCACTCCTTACCCAAAGCGTTTAGCTTCCCCAGGCTATCCCGGCATAAGCTCCATCAGAGACTCCAATATGGCGATCATTATAGGCAAAGCCAGAACGGCAATAATAATTTTTGCAGCAAACTCAATTTTGGAAGCGACTGCCTGTTCCCCTGCATCTTTACATATGGCTGCTGCAAACTCACCCAGGTAGGCAACACCCAGTATTTTTAATATGCTGGTAAAAAAGAAATAATTCACTTCGGCCCGGCGGGATAATTCCTGTAATACTTTGATGATGGAAGCCATTTTATCCATCATAAAGGTAAAAATAACAATACTGAATACAATACTCAGTATCACTGCCATAACTGGTCTTTCCTGGCGGAGAATTAAAAGAAATATGGTTGTTACCAGGGCCAATCCAACAACTTGAGCTATTTCCAAATTAATCCCCCTCTTCTATCATGAGCTATATAAGATATGGCACAAATACTCTGCCTCAGCCAGAAGCTTTTGGGTTTTAAGAGCTTCCTTCTTTCATCTCTTGCCTCAAGCTCATAAATTGAAGACTGATCTGACAACAGTAAATAGCTGGCTCATTAACTGCACCACTATTATTAAAACCACTACCACGCCAGCCAGAGTTAACATTTCTGCTTGTTCCTCCTTCTGAGCTTGTTTCAGCACTATAGACAGAACAGATATCAATATGCCGATTCCGGCTATGCGAAAGATTATTTCGATGTTCACCTGCAACACCACCCTTTTTTTAATTTTTAATTTTGAATTCAGGAAAGAAAACTAAGGTTTTCTATTGATTTTTTTCGTCAATTCAAAACCAAAGATGCTGAACAGTTTGTCATATCTGTACCGATAGGAGCACGTAGGTGTCAAAATAGCCTGCCAATAAGCCTTATCAAATGAGGATTTTGCATAATAAACTTTTTCATATGATTCGTTGGGTATTTTAGTATTGTCATCCTGAGGCAACGCCGAAGGATCTTAAGATTCACCCTTCGGGCACGACTGATGTTCGCTTCGCTCACGATTAAGGTGGCTTCGCCAACGCTTAAGATTGACATCCTGGATTTTTTTAATTATGCAAAATTGTCGAATGAGAAGCATAAGCTTCTCTACGTTAATTAAAAATTAAAAATTCACAATTCAAAATTATAATAGCAGCAGGACTACAGTAAATCCCAGGACAAATCCTCCATATGACCATATTTTTTGTCCTTTATCTGCTTCCTGCAGAGCTCTTTCCTCCAGTATCTTTAGCTGCTCCTGAAGTAGGGCAAAATACTTTTTCTGCTCACTGGCATCGGACATACCCAGTTGCTGCGCTGCTGTTTTCAATAATGCGATATCCTTCTCCTTTAAATCGGCATGTTTGCGCATAAAAGAAATCCCTTTTGACCAGGCTTCGCCCCCGGTAAGGCCTTTTTTTTCACTTAAATAGCGGGAGCTTAGTTCAAAAAGAAAAGAAATCGGGGCTTCTGAATAATATGCAGTTCTCGCAAGTGCAAGAGAGAGAGGGGTATGCATGTAAGTGATTTCTTTTTCCAAAAAGTTCATAGCCATTCTCAAATCCTTGAGCTGCTCTCTTCTTCTTTCCAGGCTTCGGCTGGCTTTAAGGCCCCAGACCCCGCAAGCACTGATAACACAAATCCCTCCCAGGGCTTTTATCAATAACATTTTTAATCCCACCTGATTATTTCTTCTACAGTCCCTGGCCCTTTTCGCCGGGACAGAAAAATTGCACACTGGAAAATTCCCATAGACAGCAGTTCTTTTAGCAAGGGTTTTTTTTGGAGTTCCTCCAGATTTCCTGCATGGATACTGCTAACTACCGCGACACCTGCATTAACACATTCCTGAATAGCCTCTACATCTTCTTTTCTTCCTATCTCATCAGTAATGATTACCTGTGGTGATAGAGCACGTACGGCAATGATCATCCCCAGAGCCTTGGGACAGGAATCCAGCACATCAGTTCTGGGACCCAAATCCAACTGGGGAATACCCCTAAAACTACCGGCAATTTCTGAGCGTTCATCTACAACCACAATATTGCAGGCCCGTGAAATATCGCCATTCGAAAGCAGTCTGGCAATATCCCGCAGGATAGTAGTTTTCCCACAACGTGGTGCTGACACTATCAGAGTATTCTTGACCCGGCATTTTTTACTGTCACAAATATGGTGTAAGAGCGGTCGTGCACAATCTCTCACTTCCCGGGCAATCCGAAAACAAAGCCCTGAAAAATCCTTTATATTACATATTTCATGGCCTTTCATCACCACTTGCCCGGCCAGTCCCACTCTATGCCCCCCGGGAACTGTAATAAAGCCCCTTTTAATATCTTCTTCAAACGCATAGAGGGAATTATCACTTATCGCTGCAACAGTTCGGTAAATATCATCTTCACTTACCCGATAACCTCTGTTAATGCTGGAGTTCATCTGCCCTTGTTCATCTATAGAGAAATCTTTGTCACCGATTTTTAATAAAACAGGTTGAGCACACCTTAAGCGGATTTCCTCCAGTTGAGCATAGACATCTTTTTTCAAGCAACAAAACAGTTCTCTTATCGGGGGCGAAAGATAGGAAATCACCTCTTTTTTTACTATCAGTTCATCCAGCAGAGCCATTCAGAACACCACCTTTCCATATAGATATTGGATTCAGGAGAAAAATATTCCAATATAATCTATATGGTCTGCTGTCCAGAAAAACAAAAAACGGGGATGAGCTCTGATTGCTTTGTATAGCAATCAGAGCTCATCCCCGCTCGATGCCGGTATTATGATGGAGAAGGGTTATTTAGATCAGGGTTATCGGTTCCCAATTCGTCATCAATAAATGCAGGTTCATAGTCAAATGCACCCTCATTGATGAAAATATGCTCGTTACATTTGGGACAAATTATTTCTAAAACATCTTTATCATCCATTAAGCTGGAATAGAAATACACGGTTTCGCCACAATTGGGACATTCCTGTTCCATATGCTCCGGATAATCTTCTTCTGAGTTCAGCCAGCTTTCCTCCAGTTCAAACAAGTCTTCATCAATGCTGTCGAGATAATCCTTTATGTTTTCCATTTCCACTTGTATGTCTTCCATTTCATCAGCCATATCGCTGAGCACTGCCAGTACTCCGTTCAGAATCTTGCCCTGTGGACTTTTTTCGTTTACATTGAGTCCCTCGCTGAGCCCCTGCAGATAACTGACTTTTTCAGAAATTTCTTTCAAAACTCTTTATCCTCCTTTTCCAAATAATAAAGTGGTCTGCCGCTCACGTTCATACTTTATCCTCTGACACGGCACTGACTTAAGCTTTATTATTTGTAGAATAAGGAGAAAAGATTCAGGGTTAAAAATATACTTTTTTTTCCGTGGGCTGTTCTCATCTTGTCCCGGCTGCGGTTAAGCCCTTTCCATGTAGGCTCCGGTACGGGTATCTATTCTTAATTTGTCGCCGGTATTGACAAAAAGAGGCACCTGCACTGACGCCCCGGTTTCCAGGGTAGCACTCTTGCTCGCGCCCGTAGCGGTATCTCCTTTGACTCCGGGTTCAGTATCAACAACTTCCAATTCCACAAAATTAGGTAATTCAATCCCAATAATGTTTCCCTGGAATAAAAGAACCTGTATATTCATGTTTTCCAGAAGCCATTTTACTCCCTCACCTATAGCCTCTGGACTTATTGATGTCTGTTCGTAATTTTCGGTATCCATAAACACATAGCCTTCACCATCATTATATAAATACTGCATTTCCCGCCTGTCCAGGTGAGCACGAGGTACCTTTTCCCCACCCCGGAAAGTCCTTTCAACTGAACCGCCTGACTTTACATTTCTTAGTTTAGCCCTTACAAAAGCTGCACCCTTCCCAGGCTTTACATGTTGAAACTCCACTACCTGCCAGGCCTGTCCATCCATTTCGATAGTAACACCGGTTTTGAAATCATTTACCGAAATCATCATATCCCTCCATAAAAATCAAATAATTATTAGTTCTTTATTTGAACGGGTCAGCAATTCACATCCCCCATTCTTGACTATTACGCTGTCTTCTATGCGTATTCCTCCCCACCCCGGTATATATATCCCAGGTTCAATGGTAATAATCATATTCTCTGCCAGTACCGTTTCACTTCGCGGAGACACCCTGGGTTCTTCGTGGATTTCCAGCCCTACGCCATGACCTGTACCATGGCGAAAATAATTATCCAGCTTATACTTTTTCAAACATTCCCGCACAGCTGTATCTATATCCCGGCAGGAAACACCGGCCTTTACCATGGATACTCCCAAGTGCTGAGCCTCCAAAACCGCCTGGTAACGATCCCGCAGTTCTTTTGATGCTGTGCCAATAGCCACCGTCCTGGTCATATCCCCGGCATATCCCTGATAAAATCCCCCATAATCCATAGTAAACATATCAGCAGGTTTCAGCAAGCGGTCACCCGGCTGGCCATGCGGCAATGATGCATTTTCCCCGGCCACCGCAATAGTGGGAAAAGACTCCCTGTCACAGCCTTTTTCCTTTAATAGAAAAACAATGTGGTTGGCAATACTTCTCTCACTGAGTCCCGGTCTAATAATATTACATATATCCAGAAAAACCTGGTCACTTATTTGTGCAGTTTTTCTCAGGAATTCGAGTTCATTTTCATCCTTGATTAATCGCAGACCTTCTATTGAATTAATCATCGGCAGGATTTTACTCTGCAAGCTTTTTTGCAGTTCAGAAAAGAACTGGTAAGTTATACTATGCCCTTCGACACCTATATTCAGGAATTCGGCACTCAGCTCAATCAATTTCTCCATCCCTGGCGGCTTTTCCTGTACTATTTCCCATCCCGGGCACTCTATTTTCGCCTGTTCGATATACCTGGAATCAGTTAGAATAATATTTTTTTCAGAAGATATTAAAAGACTGGCATCACTGCCACCGCTAAAACCTGATAAATAGCGAATATTCTCCGCTTTATTCACCAGGAAGGCATCTATTTCCTTTTTTACGATTAAAGAGCGAAATTTTTTCAGACGATTTTCAATCAGTTTTCACCTCTTTCGAGTAACTCACAAGCTGCGAGAAAAGCCATTTTGTAACTCAAAGCACCCAGGCCAAAAATTCCTCCTGCTGCAATAGGAGATATCAAAGAATGTTGCCGGAAATCTTCGCGGGCATATATATTGGTTAGATGCACCTCAATAAGCGGAATATTTACTGCTTTCAAGGCATCATATACCGCAATGCTGTAATGCGAAAGCGCACCGGCATTTATTATTATCAGGTCAGTTTGATTGTATGCTTCATGAATCCTGTCTACAATAGCCCCTTCATGGTTGGACTGAAAGAACTCCAGAAGAACCCCTTTTTCTTTGGCTATTTGCCCCAATTCAAGGTTGATATCTTCGATAGAGCTGTATCCATATGTACTGGGTTCTCTTATTCCCAGCATATTAAGGTTGGGTCCGTTAATCAGCAGTATTCTCGAAGCCACCGCTTTACCTCCTTAAAATCAATCTCCTCCTACACTCAAAGCCTTTAAGCGAATGCTGGGAGAAGCCTTGCTTCCAAAAAAGCGCAGGTCATTGCCCACAGCTTCAATATCACGAAGCAAGTCGGCAATATTTCCAGCAATGGTTACTCCCCGTACTGCCTTATCAAGCTTCCCCTTTTGTATCAAAATACCATTAGCACCAATCGAAAAATCTCCTGATATAGGATTGGCAGTATGCATACCCATGACCCCGGTAATGTAAAAACCCCGGTCAATATCTGCAATCAATTGTTCGGGACTGCTTTTGCCAGGCTGGATTATAAAATTACTGCTGCCTACTGAAGGCAAACTTCGAAAAGAAGAGCGCTGTCCATTGCCTGAAGATAATCGCCCGGCCTTTTTCGCAGTATAGCTGTCATAGAGAAAAGTCTTCAATACTCCCTTGTCAACAAGGATATTCCTTCGTGTGTTCACTCCCTCTCCATCAAATGGAAAGCTGGCAACTCCATCCGCAAAGGTCCCATCATCCACCAGGGAAAAGCACTCTGTTCCCACAGATTCACCTTCTCTGCCAGCGAACATTGACTTGCCCTTCTGAACTGCTTCAGCATCCAGCATCCGGGCAATAATAGCCAGAAACCTGCTGAACACATAAGGTTCCATAATACAGGGCATTAATCCTGAAGCAATTGTGCTGGCATGGAGACTTCTCAGAGCATTGTGAGCTGCTTCCCTGGCTACTGCATCCGGCTGCAGATCCTGGATTCTTTTTTTGCTCATAACAGAAAAGCCGTTCTGGGCATCACCATTTTCTTCTGCTACCAGGAAAAGGTAGATACTGCTTAAATTAGCTCTGGCTGAAGCATACAGGCCATTAGTATTCATGATGTGGACAGTAAACTCACTTTCCTCATATCCAGCCCTTTCAATAATACTTATCCGGTTGTCAGTATTTTGAGCTGCACTCTCCATCTCCCGGGCTATCTCTATTTTTCTTTCCATGCTGCTTGCAGAAATCTCCTCATCGAAAAGTTCTATCCGGGGATATTCCGAAACCCGGGCAGGCAGCACATTATGCTCATCAGCAACAGTAAATGCTGAAATACTGATGGCATTATCAAGCAGTTCCTGTATAGCGAGATCAGATAAATCACTGCTATAAGCAAAACCCAGGCGTCCCTTATTTATTACCCTCAATCCCAAACCTATTTCCTCGGCTTCTTTCAGAGTCTCCAACTTGGCATCAGCGATTTCTATACTCAAACCGCGGTCATGCAAAAAGAAAGCCTCTGCTTCCACCCCTCTGTATCTGGCATCATCAATTATCCTTTCTCCGATAGCAGTGAATAATTCTTTCATTTGAAGCGTCCTTCTTTCATGGTAAATCTTGCAAGATCCTGGGCTAAATTGGGCTCCTGATATAATCATTATTAAGTGAGAGTTTTGCGAAGCCACCTTAATCGTGAACGAAGCGGACATCAGTAGTGCCTGGAGGGTGAATCTTAAGATCCTTCGGCCTTGCCTCAGGATGACAGTACTAAAGTACCCAACGAATCATATTAAAAAGCTAATTATGCAAAAACCTCAAGTATTATGAAGCATAAGCATCTTACATTAATTAAAAATTTAATATTCTGAATTTAAAACTTACATGCGCCTTATCCGTTTAATCTGCGGGCCATTATTGCTGCTGGTTCCGCCGACAGTAAGTTCTTTAATGCGAATTGTTGGTTGGGCATCGGATACCGGCACTCCCTGCCCATCCTTGCCGCAAACACCGATAGCAAAACCCAAATCCTTGCCCAGGCGTTCGATATCCATCAGGGCCCTGGGTCCATTTCCGGTTATTGTAGCTCCCCTGACCGGATATTTTATTTCTCCGTCTTCAATATAATATCCTTCCTGAACATCAAATACAAAATCACCATTTGTTGTATTTACCTGACCCCCGCCCATTTTTTTAACCAGCAAACCCTTTGATGTAGATTTGAGAATTTTTTCCGGATCATCTTGACCAGGTGCAATATATGTATTTGTCATTCGCGGAATAGGCTTATGCTGATAGGATTCCCTCCTGCCGTTGCCGGTTGATTCCTTGTCTTCCCTGTTTGCAGTTAAGTAATCATAGAGATAATGCCTGAGTTCGCCCTTTTCAATAAGGACCGTCTTTTGCGAATAAGCACCCTCGTCGTCAAATACGGAGGAACCGTAACGTCCTTTTAGAGTACCATCATCAATCACAGTCACACATTCGGCAGCAACCTTTTGCCCCATCTTGTTTTTGTATACAGAAAGGCCCTTTTGTACCAGATCTGCTTCCAGCCCATGTCCGCAGGCTTCATGTACCATTGTCCCGCCAGCCTCAGAAGACATAAGCACCGGCATCCGTCCCAGAGGTGCAGGGTGGGCAGAAAGCATCTTGACAGATAGATTTGCTGCTTTCTCTGCCATATCTTCGACGGAAATGCTTTCCATAAACTCCCATCCGCACGCACCGCCGGCTGATTCATAGGCTGTTTGAATAAGTCCGTCACGGGCAGCAACAGTATTTACCACAGTCCTTACTCTGCTGCGTTCTTCCTCGATCATTTCCCCATTACTGTTAGCAATCTGAATTTTTTTATGGATATCAGCTATCGCTACACTTGCCTGCCGGATTTCCTTGCTGAAATCACGGGCCACTTTATTGGCCGCCATTACATAGCTGATTTTTTCATCAAAAGCTACCTCTTCGGGAAGCCGTTTAAACTTGATATCCTGTAAAGCCTGCTTTGTGGACAAAGATATTTCCCGGTGTTCCCCGCCCCCATTCTTGGCTGCTGTTCCAGCAGCAACAGCAGCTGCCTTTTGTAATCCTTCAATACTCAGGTCACTGCTGTGAACATAGGCCGTACTCCCATCCTCGATTACGCGAATTCCTACGCCTTTTTCCCGGCCGCTATTGATTTTCTCTATACGGTCATCTTCACAGAATACATTTGAAACCCGTTTTTCTTCAATATATATCTCCGCAAAATCTGCGCCCTTTTTTAAAGCCTGATCCAAAAGCATGGTCAAGATACTCTTATCCAGCATTCCTTACCCCCTATTTTTTTTAAAAACCTTTTATATAAAAATTCTATTTATATTATTAAGATTCCTTTAGAATAATAATTTAATTCAAAATGCATTTATGACAGAGACTACGTAGCAAGGGAATTTTTTTGACACAGGCTCGCTACGCTCGCACACAGATCCTGCGGAGGCAGATTAACACGGATTCGTTTTTTATATGTAGGGGCACCCCTTGCGGGTGCCCCTACGAAGCATTAAAATTCTTCACTTCGTAGAATCTGACCGGGATTGACAAGGGACGGGGTTGTCAACCCCTCAGGATAACGAAAGCTATAGCTTTCGTTATCCTGAAAATCAAAATAAAAAATCCGTGTTTATCCGTGTGTGAGCGAAGCGAACCCGTGGTTAATTAAATACGCAGTCTTGGCTGCTACCTAAATCAGATTTCTGGCTGCCAGGCCAAGGGCTAAGGGGAAATCATATTTTAATTCTTCAATTGCAGTTTCAGATAACTTTTCCGGGAAAACAATATTGGAAAAGGCCTCTAAGGATTCCACCTTATATCCCAGGGCTCCTTCCAGAATACCATAAAGGCTTCCAAGCCTTGTCCCCCCTCCATAAACAATAATACTCTCCAATGATATTCCCGGATATTGCATATTGTAGTATTCTATGGAACGATTGAGTTCGACTACTAAATCCCTTAGTATATATTCGTATTTCCTATCCTGCCCGGCTTCAGTAACTGCTGTATCCGAATAATTATCTCCTCCAATTAAGTCTGCGCTGTGATAAAAAGGTGTACAGGCAAAAGGAAGAGTGCGGTAAAACAAGAGTATCTCATCCTGGAATACAAAAAAGCAGGAACGAGAAGCCCCCATACTTAAAAAAGCTTTAATACCGCCCTTTTTGAATCTGTTCAAGCGCAGGATTGCCAGGGGTTCTATTTCCACTGCAGCCAGCTTTAGCCCGGCAATCCGGCACAGCAGTTCAAGGTTCTCCACCTGCTGGCGTCGTACAGCCACAAAGAATACTTCGGTTTTCTTCCCTTGTTCATCTTCAAATTCCCTGAGCGGAAAGATGTCCATAGCTGCTTCCTCGAACGGAATCGGGAGAAAGCTTGTAGCTTGAAATAATACTGCTTCTTTAAGCTCTTGTTTTTTCATACTGGGCATTATGATATTCCGAATGTAAACCTGCGGCCCTGATATCACTGATACCAGTCCTTTTCCCTTGAAACCAAGCCGGACAGATAATTCACCGACTTCCTTTCCGAGACTTTCAGGCTCCAGTATGCAACCGGCTTCTACTGCTCCCGCTGCTGTAGATATACTTCCATATTTAAGCAGATGCAAGCAGTTATTGTCCCTTTTCAGTTCAAGCATCTTTATTTTCCTGCTCCCTATATCCAGGCCAATGCCTGTTCTTTTAGTAAAGAGTTTCGGCTTTTTAAATTTCGCCAGCATTACAAATCCCCACTTTTAATCACAATAGCAGTATAGTTGCAGTTGCAATTGAAAATCAGTAAGATCCCAATTCTGCCACACTTTTGCCTCCGGTATTTTCTGAATATCAGTATTAGCCGCTGTTAATCTGCAGTAGTTAATCGTCAGCAGGCGTGGCGATTGCTGGATTTTATTCAAAAAATCCAGCAGTGCATAATAGCTTCCTTCTGTTTCGACATCAAAACTCAGTAGCGAAAGCCCTGCGGGATGCTGCTCCATATCATCCTGCTCCATAATATTGGAACTCTTTCTTTGCTCTGCCAAGCCAGTATATACACTGGGAACAAAATCGTTCTTGGTTTCTTTGCTGTCATAAGCAAACCGTTTAAGAGAAAGCTTGCTTTTTGAAGCTGTTTCCCCCAAAAAAGCAATAAAGTCTGCGATTTCCGGTTCTTGCGGGATTCTGCTTTCCCAAATATCGGCAAAGTGTTTGTCCGCCACAGCCTTAGCTGATTTTTCTTCACTTTGTTTGAAACTCTCCATTTTCCTGGTAAGTCTTAGATTTTCTTGCTTCACCTCCGCCAGTTCGTCGCTGACCGGAAGGTAAACAAAATTCATTAATCCCCCGATCAGCAATATATAGAAGAGTATGAGCAGGAGAACTTTTTCTCTTGGGGAAATATTCATGGAGCGGCCTCTTTCCATGACATCGATAGCTCAAAGGCTATTCTGCCATCTTCCAGTAATTGGGACGATAATTTTTCTATATCCATAAAATACGGATTACTCTTAAGCTGGGAAATAAAATCCACCATTTTTTTGTTACTGGGAGCATAAGCTTGCATGGAAACATACCGCCTGTCTGCCTCTACTTGTGCAATCGTGATATCAGGAAGAAGCAATTGCTCTATCTCTCCCAGCATTCCAGCATAATCACTCTGGATACTTTCCACTTGTTCAACAAGCTCTCTTTTCTTAGTCAGCTTAGCCTGAATAAGGGCAGGTGATTCCAATTCTGCTTCGTACTCGCCAAACTTTAACAACTCGGCTTCGATGCCCTCATTAAGCTGCCTTAAGTCCCGGATTTCAAGCTTTTTCTGATAAGTAATATAAAAGCCCCCCCCAATTAGCAGAAGGGATGATAAAACAAGCAAAGCAAACCCCAGGAATTGCTGGCTTTTTTTCTTATTGGCATCCTTTTTGAAAGAAAGAAGATTGATGCAAATCCTCTGGGAATCCCCCTTCACCTCTATCTCCTCCCCTGACCTGTTTTAATAACTGAAGCAGCCTACGGCATATAATTCCTTAAGCAGTCAATAATGAATCAGCCAGGTCCTCCTGCTGAACAAATGAGAGTTTTGCATAATTGACTTTTTCCTGTGATTAAGCAGCAATTTGGTGAATGTCATCCTGAGCCAAAGCCGAAAGATCTTAAGATTCTTCGCTTTACGCTCAGAACGACAAGTTTAAATTTTCGATTTCGAATTATGCAAAAGTCTCAAACACTAATCACTAATAATGATATATGAAGAAATTTGTCCTCTCTGACAGTTTATATTTCCTTCATCATCTATTAAGTAACAATTGCTCAAGGCCACTTGCAAGCTTTTGGCAACTCCATTAAAAAGTCCTGTCGACTTAAAACTGTAGCCATTTATATGAGGCTCTTCAGCCACATCCTCTATTGTAAAGCTAAAAGTTTCCGATCCTATCTTAAATCCCAGATAATCCCCCTGTCTTATTTGTCCCTGATAGATCTTTTCTATTGCCCATTCTACCCCAGCATCCGCTGCCTGCTGTGCCTGTTGCATATTTAAGGCATAATGGCTGATTTTCTTCTCCATAGCAGCTATTTTGATTATGCTCATACCAAGGCTTATGCTCACAAAAAATATCATAAGCGCAATAATGAGGATGCTTCCTTTTTCATCAGTCATATCCTTAAGCAGTTTCTTTTTTTGCATAAAACGCGCCTCTCAAAATATATTTTTCCTTTTGCTGAACCGCTCAAGGAAATTCTACACGCGGGGTGACGGCACTGTTAAGAGTAAAACTGTGTCCGGCGATTTCAGCCATCAGCTCAATATTCAGGAAATCGAGATTATAATTATAGCAAAAGTTTACGTTTTCGATATTTTCCGCAATAGGGAGAGCTGGTTTTGAACTTTCATCACGATAAAACCACTGGGTATTATCATCAAGATAGTATTCCACCTGAGCACATTGGATCTGCTCATCTTTGATATATTGGACACTAAGATGCAGTTTTTTCCCTTCATCCAGGATCCTGATGCTATTTTCTTCAGAATCTTTAGCGAGCTGCAAGACATCATTCACTATCCACTGCATCGCAGTGCGGGATGAATATTGAACATCAGAACCGGAGAGTTGCTGTTCAAAAGCATTGTTTGCCATCCAATAAGCAGAAAAAAGGCCAGCCCCAACAGCTGTTACCATAGCCAGTGCCAGCAGCAGCTCTATTAAGGTCATCCCCTTCTCTCCCTTTCCTTTAAACATCTCCAATCCCCTTATTCTTTTCTGATAAGCGTTCCCATCCTCAGTAAAGGGGGCGTCCCAGGAGTATCACCAGTTCTGCTCACAGTAACTACCACTTTGTAGAGATTAGGAAAACCATCTACTCCAGATTCCTTGATGATTTTTGCCTCCATACAGGCTGGCTTTTCCGTCATAAGTTCATCCGGATCAATTACTCCGTCGAGCTTATCCCGGTCGGCTCGAAGGTTTTCCAGTATTGCAAAGGCATAGCCGGCTGCCATGCTTTCGTCCCGCGCTTTTGCAGCCCAGACAGCAGTAGTACTGAAAATAGTCAAAATACTGCCAGCCAGCAAAGATAGTATTAGAAGAGCCATCAGAACTTCCAGAAGGGTTAGCCCTTTTTCGTTAAGATAAGTTTTTCTCTCCTCAAAAAACATACAAACTCCTGTTCCCTTTTCCGATATTGAAACAAATGAACCTCAAATCTTCATTTTTCCCATGGCTGGAGATAATAAGATCCAGGATGTCAGACTCAAGTCAAGCATCTTGACTTAAGAAAAAGAACTATCCTCATGGCAGAAAGTCAAACATTTATAATAAATAATCCACAATTATTAATATGCCTGTCCAATTATATACCAGTAAAAACTGACAATTTCCTGTTCATAAAACCAGACCATTGTTGCTGCCAGAGCCAGAAAGGGTCCAAAGCTGATCTCTGTCTCAGGTCCGGCCTTTCTTCTTAATAGCAAGAACAAAGCCCATATACCACCCAGCAAAGCAGAAATAGCAAAAACCAGCAGTGCTCCCTGAATACCTGTAAAAGCACCTATAAGACCTGCCAGTTTGATATCCCCACCACCCATGCCGCCACGAGATATAACAGCTGCCAGAATATACAGTCCTGAAAAAGCCAGGGCTCCCATAAGCGAGGATTTTATTCCTATGGTAAAATATGATAAAAAAAGCCCGGCTATAATACCCGGGCAAGTAATCAAATCCGGAATAATCCCTTTTTCCATATCGCTAACAGCCGCTACTGTCAAAACAGATAAAAATATACAGCCAATTGCTGTTTCCAGTGATAATCCATTCTCCAGAAAGACTCTCAGAAAAAAAACCGCTGTTAATATTTCAACCAGTGGATAACGCCGGCTTATCCGCACACCGCAGTAACGGCATCTTCCCCTGAGCCATGCATAGCTGAAAAGAGGCAGCAAATCTTTGGTCATTAGTTTATGATTACAAGAAGTACAATGACTGCCCGGCCGGATTATTGACTCTCCACGGGGAAGACGAAAAATAAGTACATTCAAAAAAGAACCAATAAGCAAAGCAAAAATCATGACAATAAAATACAAAAGAGCATCTGTGAACATATTATACACACTTTCCCTTTTTTCAGGGGGCTTCAAGCTATTTGCCTATTATGGAGCCGGAGTTTCATTTTAATTTTCTGTTTGCGCTTCAGGATAGACCCTGCCACCTCTTACGGTGTATTCATCATCATCTTCAATTGGATTTTCAGGGATATCTTTTAAATAGCCATCCACTAGAACCTGAATATCATCAATACTCTCCAGCGGCGTATTTGTATTTACTGCATAAAGCTCCAAAGCGTCCTCAATCATTTTTACGTTGGCATTGTGTGTTTTTATCCTGGAAGAACTCAGAATATTATTATACCTGGGAACAACCAGGCCTGCCAGAACAACCAGAATGGCCATTACCACAATCAGTTCAAGAAGCGTAAAACCCTTTTTGTTTTCTCTCCATAACATTTGCTTTCAAAAAAGCCTCCCTCAGAAAATAAGCAATAGATATACTTTTTCTCTCTTTTTTTGATATATTATACAATGATTCCTTGATAAAGTATACATATTTATTGTCTTTAAACAATTATACAATGTAAATCTCTAAGCTACCGTAGTCATAAAACTGAATATAGGGAGCAGCACAGCCAGGACTACTCCCCCAACGACAAGAGCCACAGCCAGAATCATAAGTGGCTCGATCACTGCCATCATGGAATTTATCATATATGTTAGTTCCCGTTCGAAGTAATCTGATATGCGGATTAGCGTTTGATCAAGTGTTCCGGTCTCCTCGCCGACCGCAATCATCTGCGTAAACATCGGTTCAAAGACCCCTGTGTTCTCCAGGGGAAGCGTAATTGAATCCCCCTCACTGATGCTGCTCCTGGCTCTGCTTATCGCTCGCGAAATAACAGTGTTGCCGACAGTGTCTTCAGCTAATTCCAGGGCCTCAAGCACTGGTATGCCAGACCTGAGCAACATCCCCATAGTACGTGAGAAACGAGCCGCAGTCATGTGTGATATTGTCCTGCCCAACAAAGGTAAATGCAGACAAAGCTTGTCAATAAATAAACGGCCTTTATCAGTTTTGGCCCAGCATTTAATCAAAAAGAGCAGAATAATAGTACCGATTATCAGAACTAAAATGCTGTTTTGCAGGAATAGGCCAATATTCAGCAACAATCGGGTGGGGAGAGGAATCTCTGCCCCTGTTGCCTGGAAAACACCGGCAAAGCCAGGCAAGACCAGAGTGATAATGAGAAATACCAACACTGCTGTAAAAGCAATTACTATGACCGGATAAATAGAGGCTGACCTTAGTTTACTATGAAACTCCTCTTCTCTCTGTATATATTCACTCAGCCTGTCAAGAACTTCTTCCAATGATCCCGCCAGTTCACCTGCTCTAACCATATTAATATAAACATTGGAAAAGATAGCCGGATGCTTGCCTATGGCTTCCCAGAGTGCCAGTCCTTCTTCTATATCCTTTTGTATCTGTGAAATTGCTTTTTTAAGCCTCTTATTAGCTGTTTGTTCTCCCAGAATTCTCAAGCACCTTGGAATGGGAAGCCCCGAAGATATCATTGTAGACAACTGTCTGCTCATCAGTAGCAAATCATTCAGAAAAACCTTTTTCGAGAACAAATCCACTTCGATATTGCTCTTGGAAGCCTTGATTTCTTTAAGAGATAATATGTAGTAACCCTGTCTGAGCAAATTCTCTATGAGCACGGTTTTATTCTCAGCTTCCAGCATACCTTTTAATTTTCTTCCGCTTATATCCCTGACCCGGTAAGCGTATTTCAAGACAAACTTCTCCCCACCTGCTTATTTGCAACGCAAAGCAACCCTAATCAGTTAATACTGATTACTCCTCAATTTCCAATTAATACGGCTTTCATAACCTCTTCCAGAGAAGTAACCCCCATACGGGCTTTAGTTATTCCATCAGTCTTTATATTGATCATCCCTTCCTGAAGACATATCTGCTGCAAATTATTTTCAGAACCCCTTCCCCGGCTGATAAGGCTTCTTAGTTCCGGTCCAATCAGCATTATTTCCTGCAGAGCAATACGGCCTTGATATCCCAGGTTTCTACATATATTACAACCAGCAGGACTAAAAAAAATATTCCCGCTTTCCTCTGCTATCCCTAATCTCACTGCTGTTTCTTCTTCCAGTCTGTATGCTTGTCTGCAGTTTGGGCACAGTTTTCTCACCAGACGCTGGCTAATAACTCCGCCAAGGCAAGAAGCCAGTAAAAAATCTTCCAACCCCATATCCTTCAGGCGGGCAATACTTCCTACAGCACTGTTGGTGTGCAGAGTGGAAAGAACCAGATGTCCGGTAAGAGCAGCTTGTATTGCCAGTTGTGCGGTTTCGGTGTCACGTATTTCTCCTACCAGAATAATATCTGGATCTTGCCTCAGTATAGAACGCAAACCACTGGCAAAGCTGAGTTTTGCCTTGCTGTTAATCTGCACCTGGTTTATTCCATCCTTGGAATACTCAATCGGGTCTTCCAGGGTAATTATATTTTTGTCTGCAGAATTGATTTCTTCCAGCATTGAATAAAGTGTGGTAGTTTTCCCTGAACCGGTTGGCCCGGTGACAAGAATTAATCCATATGGCAGATGAGCCAGGTATAACAGTCTTTCCTGGTTCCATTTGGATAGTCCCAGTTCTTCAATCCTTTTAAGGATATTGGACTGATCCAGAATCCTTATGGCAATTTTTTCACCATGTATAGTGGGCAAGCTGGACACACGGAAATCTATTCCCTGTCCATCAATATTCATCCGAAAATGTCCATCTTGCGGCAAGCGCTTCTCAGCAATATCCATGCCTGAGATAATTTTTATCCGTGATACAATTGCCGGCAAGGAATTTTTGGGGAGATTTATGACTTCCAGAAGGTTCCCATCCACTCGGAAACGTACCCGAGAAGCTTCTTCCCGGGGTTCTATATGTATATCACTGCAGCGTCCCTCCACAGCCTGATAAAGAATAGCATTTACCAGGCGAATAGTCGGAGCATCGTCTTCAATTTTTACCGTATTAAGATCTTTTCTATTTCTGGGGACCAATTCCTTATCCTGCTGCAGTTCGTTCAAAATTTTTTCCATCCCAGGATCAAGCCTGAAAGCCAGGTAATGGCGAATAGCAGTATCCAATTCTTTCTCTCCAGCCAGAACCGGAATTACATCCATGCCGGTAGCCATTCTAACATCATCAATAGCTTGTTGGTTCAGGGGATCAGACATGGCAATGATCAGGGAAGATCCATGTCTGGAGATAGGCAAGATGCGGTACAAGCGAATTAAATGCGGGGAAAGCAGCCTGACTGCTGCGGGATCAAAATTAATGCTGCCTATCTGTACATAAGGTATTCCCGGCATACACCCAGGTTTGGGCATAAGCTGTTTTTCTTTCAGAATTCCCTTATTAGGCAGATTTCGTTCTATCTCTGGGCTGCCTTCACGTTGTTCCAGTAATGCTCTGTCCAAATCCTCATGCTTAATCGCTCCAGAAGCCAGCAGTATTTTTTCCAATTCTTTTCGCCTGGCCAGCATACAAGAAGACCTCTCTTTTGTTTTCAATAAAAGCGTTTACCAAAAAGAAAGCAATTTTACCATAAAAAATATTCTACTCAATTTATACCACAATTTTGCTTTTTTTACTATTATTTTCTTGAAAGCGATCATTAGGGCGAAACGCAGGGACGGTTCTTTTGTTTCCTCGTTGAGGAAACAAAAGAACCGTCCCTGCGTTTCGCTGCGTTTCGTGTGTTTCGCCTGTGTTTCCGTCCCCTATTTACAGGCACTCAAAACTACGGATGCTGCCATTAATGTGAAAACTGAAAGGTAAATATAGATTTTGAGGGCCCTCCTCGACATTTTATAACTCCTCCCCAAGGGTTTATCTGTACTGTATGCCGAACCCGACACATGTACACAAAACCCGACAACTGAGAATATATTTTATCATAAGATTCCCAATTCTTAAACCCCCGAGGATATTTTTTTTACTATCCTGTTGTTATTTACCTTTTTGAGCACGCTCTATTGCCTTAATCACTTCCTTTTTATCTTTATCGGCTGTATCAGTTATCAGATAATCACCAATACCCCTGGGTAAAATCAGTCTTAACTTTTTATTGGCAATCTTTTTGTCGTTCAACATGCCATCATATACTTGAGCAGGATCGTAGGAAGGAAAGCCTGGCGATATCCCCAGTCTCTTAAAAAGCTCAAGGATTCTCTCGAGTTCGCTTTGTTCCAGCAAGCCCATATCCAATGCCAGATAAGCTGCAGCCATGGTTCCCATGACTACCGCTTCTCCATGTCGATACTCCTGGTATTCTCCCAGTTTTTCAACGGCATGACCAAAGGTATGTCCCAGGTTCAGGATAGCCCGAACCCCCATTTCTTTTTCATCCTGTTCAACTATTTCGCTCTTGATCCTGCAGGAGCGATAAATCAACTCTTGTAGACAGTCTTCATCTTTCTTAATTATTTTTTCAGCATTATTCTCAATAAAGGAAAAAAACTCTGCTTCATAAATAATTCCATACTTTATCACTTCTCCCAGCCCGCTGAGGTAATCGCGCTGAGCCAGGGTGCTCAATGTGCTGCTATCAATAACTACCATGCGGGGTTGGTGAAAAGCACCGATCATGTTCTTGCCCCGGGGATGGTTAACCGCCACCTTCCCTCCCACACTGCTGTCAACTTGAGCCAGAAGGGTAGTGGGAACCTGGACAAAGTCCAAACCCCTTTGATAAATTGCAGCAACGAACCCTGCCAGGTCTCCTGCCACACCGCCACCCAGAGCCATTATTACAGCATTGCGTTCCAGCTTTGCATCTACCGCCTGGTTCAAAATCTTAATAGCCTCTTCCATGTTTTTGAATTCTTCTCCATCAGGCATAAGAGCAGTTATTGATTCAAATCCTCTTTCACCCAGACTATCCAACAGTTTTTTCCCGTAAAGAGAAAAGACCTTGGGATTGCTTACTACCAGAACTTTATATGTACCGCTGACCCTTCTGAGCAATTCCCCGGTATTTCCGAGAATGCTTGTACCAATAAAAATGGAATAAGTCCTTTCTCCCAGTTTCACTGGAAGTTCTCGCACATGGTTCACCCCTTTTTATAATTAACAATTAATAATTAGTAATTAATAATTAATAATTAATGTAGAAAAAGCTTTGCTTTTTCTTTTCTTAATTCAAAATTTAAAATTCATAATCAAAATTAATACATTAGCTGCCTTGTTGTCGTGCAATCTTGATTATCTCCTCTACAACCGCGTATAAACCTTTGTTGCTGGTATTTATCCGATAGTCAGCCAAGGAATAATACTCTTCACGGACTTTTAACATCTCTTCTATATCTTCCACTGTGAAATTCTTCTTTAATAATGGCCTTGTTCCCCTTTTGCGGCTAACCCGGTCAAATATTTCCCGGGGATTGGCATCCAGACAAATTAATAAACCGTTTTCTCTGAGAGCCTCGATATTCTCTTTTTTCAATACAGTCCCGCCACCGGTGGCAATAACCAGATTGTCACGCTGGCCCAGTTTTTGCGCCATTAGCCTTTCTTCCGAACGGAACCTGATTTCGCCATGAATACGAAAAATATGAGCTACCGGCAAGCCGGTTACCTTTTCTATTTCCCGATCCATATCAACAAACTTCATTTTAAGTTTCTCAGCTACTTTGGAGCCTACTGAGCTCTTACCTGTACCCATAAAGCCTATTAACACTATATTTTTTGCCATTGCCACACCTTTTTCAAATATTTCTGATTACTATCATAAGCACTTTTTATCTCCTCAACGCTATCACCGGAAAATTTATACATGAATGCCCTGGCAATACCATAAGCAAGCATAGCCTCACCAACAACAGCTGCAGCAGGAACGGCGCAAATATCAGAACGCTCAACATCTGCCTTTTCTTCCTGCCAGGAATTGGTGTTCACACTGCTCAAAGGCTTATACAAAGTAGGAATAGGTTTCATATAGGCCCGTGCCCAGATAGTCTCTCCATTGCTGATACCGCCTTCTATGCCTCCTGCACGATTAGTTTGCCTGCATAAGCCCTGGGCTTTGGTGTAAAAGATCTCATCGTGAACTCCGGAGCCGGGGGTTCTTGCATTGGCTATTCCTTCACCTATTTCCACAGCCTTGATAGCTGGAATACTCATCAGCAGAGAAGCAATTTGGGCATCCAGCTTTCTATCCCAGCTCACATGACTCCCCAGGCCAGGAGGAACACCAACAGCTCCCAATTCAAAGCTTCCACCAAGTGATTCTCCTCCTTCACGAGCCTTATCAACCAAAACCATCATTTCTTTTTCCATATTCCTATCAGTACAGCGAAGCGGTGATTTTTCAACCAGAGCATAAAAATCCGGCAGGTCTTCTCTTGAGGGATGCCAGCCTTCGCTAAACAAATCACCTAGAGATATGAGTTCACTATAGATGTATATGTCAAAAATTCTTAATAATGCCTTAAAAATAGCTCCTGCAGCAACACGTACAGCAGTTTCACGAGCACTCGCCCTTTCCAGAATATTGCGCATATCTTCCTGCCGGTATTTCATGGCACCTGCAAGATCAGCGTGACCGGGGCGCGGTCTGACTACTTTTCTGTCATCTATTCGGCTGCATTCTCCGCTGTTCATTATTTCCTGCCAGTTTTCGTAATCCCGGTTTCTAATCAAAAAGCTTATAGGACTTCCCATGGTTAAATTATTTCTCACTCCAGAAATAATCTCTATGGCATCACTCTCGATGTTCATCCGGCCACCCCTGCCGTAACCTTTTTGCCTTCTCTGCAATTCCATATTAATACAGTCCTCGTATATTTCAATTCCGGAAGGCATACCTTCTATCAGGCCGACAAGCCCTTTGCCATGTGATTCCCCGGAAGCAAGAAACCTTAACACCGGAACATTCCCCCTATTTCTTCTTGATATATCCTCCCCTGAACTGTTTGGGCTCCATGAATACCAGAAAAGCAGCCGGATCCTTTTCATATATCTTATCAGCTATTACTTTTGCCATATTTCGCCTGACAACTATATTAAGTACCAGCTTCGGCCCGACCTTACCAATAGCTTCCCAGGTAGTAACCGGATAACCTTCGTCCCTTAATTCATGAACAACATGGAAGTGTTCCCGGTCAATAATTGCCTGTATACCCCGATATCCAAGGGCTAACCTTTCTTCAATAACACTGCCTAAAAGAACTCCCATGGCAAATCCAAAGCAAAAAATAGTCAATTTAAGCGGATCGTCAAGAGAACCCACTACCATACCCAGAGCCACTGTATAGACCAGTATTTCAAAGAAGCCTATCAATGCTGCCGGGACCTTATTGCCCCGTATAACCAGAATCATGCGAATAGTCCCCAGCGAAACATCAATAATGCGAGCAAAAAAGATAAACAAAAGCTCAAATATCACAAAAACAGTACCTCCTAAATCACCAGTTTGCAGGCGGCCTTTCTGAAACCCTTACTCTTCCAGCAACGGGATTAACTATTATATACAATTTATCGTTGCTCCTGTTCTTTAGTACTACAGTCCCTCCGGAATCCGGTGCTCCTGAAGGAGAAAAAGTGCATTTTTTCCTGCCAGTATCTCCGCTGAAAGTAGATGTCCCTGCATAGCTAATACCTGAATTGAGCCAGTATGTGGCTTCACCTGCAAATTTATATTTTGTACTTTCAGTGTAAAAAATTACGCTTTGCGCTTCGCTGCTCATAATAGCCTTTTCCCTGGCTGTTTTTAAAACACAAGCCATTTGCCTGGCATCTGCTTTGAGTTTGTGCACTCCAATAGTTCCAGTAAAAACAGGAGTAGCCAGAGATATCAAAATAGCCATTATTAATAAGACCAGAATAAGTTCAACAAGGGTGAAACCCCGGTTATCTGAGTTGATACAGCACCACTTCTTTCATATAGTCAAATGGCGGGCTTACATTAAGCAAAATTTGCAGGCTCAATGCCCCTTGATGAACAAACATACCCAGCCCATTAATCGTCTTTAATCCGCGCTCCCTCCCCAATCTTAAAAACCTGGTTTCCAGAGGATTATAAATCAAATCACAGAGAACAGTGTTTTTCCCGACAGAATCAATTCTATTCAGAGGCGATTCTTCGGTAAATGGATGCATGCCCACTGGAGAACAATTGACAATTATATCAGCCAAACGACTTAAAGCAGCAAATTCTTTTTCATTCATAATTCCAGCTGAACTCCTGCACCCTGTACTGCCAGCAATAAATTCTGCCAGACCCGCAGCGCGCTCATAATCTATATCCAAAAAATCCAGCTGTCTTATTCCTTGCCGGGCCAATTCATAAGCTACTGCCCGGGCTGCTCCTCCTGCACCGATAATTACTGCCTGCCCGCTTATGGACACCCCCTCTTCCAAAAGGGCTGCGACAAAAGCTTTGCCATCCGTATTATAGCCCACCAGGCGTCCTTTATCATTGCTTATTAGATTTACTGCTCCACAGGCAGCAGCCTCTTCAGATAAATCATCCAAATATGGAATAACCTTTTCCTTATAAGGAATAGTAACATTGACTCCGCGGATATTCAGGGCGATGATAGCTTTTATGGCTTCTTCAAGCTTATCAGGGAAAATTTCAAAAGGCAAATAAAGATAGTTGAGCTTCATTCTTTCCAATGTTGCATTATGCATTACTGGCGAAAGACTATGTCCCAAAGGATTGCCAAATAAAGCCAGAAGCGATGTGTCACTGTTTATAGGCATCTACTCCACCCCTTTACAAGAAAGCGAATGCCGGGTGGCATTCGATGGTATGTCAAATTATTACACTCTTTATTTGCTTTTGCAAGCGAGCCTCAGGTTCTTCAGCTTCAAGCATTATTTTAAAAATCAGGAAAACTTCCCCTGCTGATATCTTTTTTCAGACAACGTAAAACAAAATATTCCAAAGTTCGAGATACCTTGGTACCCATAAACTCTCTACTGGCTATGGGCACCACCAAGATGGTAAACAAGCCGGCCCTTTTCCCCCCCAGTATATCAGTAAATATCTGATCCCCGATTACTGCCGTTTCCTGCGGGTTTACTCCCATAAGAGAAATAGCTTTATAATACCCTCCCCGGCGCGGTTTTTTTGCCCGGTGTACAAAAGGTATATCAAGTGCCCGAGCCACATCCATTATTCTCTGTTGCCTATTGTTGGACAATATGCAGACCTTGAACCCTCGCTGTTTTACAAGTGAAAACCATTCCTGGAATTCTTCTCTGATATGATTGCTATTCCACTCTGTTATCGTATTATCAAGATCCATAACAAAGGCTTTGATATTTTGTTCTTCAAGCCTGTCCAGAGGAATATCCAGGAGGGAATCTACATAGAGCCGCGGATATAATAATCTCAACATACTTTCCTCATGCTATTCTTTGTTAATTTTTTCACGCAAAAGCGCTGCAGCCAATTCAGGGGCTACAGGATTAATATAATAACCACTCGATATTTCCAGACCATTTCTTACCAAAAAACGAGGATTAATTTCCAACCACCAGTGATGCCCCTCTTTATAAGGGACGTTTACCGGTGCAGTATTTATTACGATGTTGTATGCCGGATCGTTCAGTAGAGTAATCATGACATTAAAAAATTTTTTGATTGTAAGAGCCAGATCTTTTATCTCCGGTTCAGTAATTTCTGCAAAATGTTCCGTATGTCTTTTCGGTATGATCCAGGTTTCGTAAGAAAACCTGGATGCAAAAGGGCAGAACAGAAAAAAATACTCACTTTCAAATACCAGGCGTTTATTCTCTTCTCTTTCCGATTCCATCAAGACGCATAAAAGGCATTGCTTCTTCTGCTCAAAATAAGTAAGCAGACCCTGCTGATTGTCGGGCGGCATAGGAAGTGCCAGCAATTGAGTATGACTGTGCTCCTGAGAAGCTCCAGCAAAAAGCCCTTTATTCTTATATATCTGAATATATTTTACCCTGGAATCAGCGGACAATACCCGGTATCTTTGCTGAAGCATCCGATAAACCAGTTCTATCCTATCCACAGGCAAATTGTGAAACTCCACCTCATGTTCCGGGCTTCCTATTATTACCTCCTGCTGTCCCAGGCCGTTACAAGTACTATAAAACTCGGAATCATTAATACTCAATTCACCTTCCAGCTTGAATGCAGAGTATTTGCTGCTTACAACTCTAACAGTCCATCCCGGTGTATTGGGTCGCGAATTGTTATTCCGAACAGCTGCAATTTCCGGTGTAGTAAGAGCTTCATTTCCGGCACAAAAAGGGCAGGACAAACTGCTGCCCCCAATATGAACACCGTTTTTGTTAATGGGAAAATCATGTGGATTCAGAGCCTGCTCGGTAGCAATAATAACCCAGGCATCTTTTACTATATCTTTGCGCAACTCAGGCATTGCGATATCCCCCTCAAAGCAGATCCCTAAGCCAGGACGAACAACTTCCCAAACTGCTTTCAACACTTCATTTCATTAGCCCCTGTCATCTTCTCTTGAGCCACTGAAGCCCAATAATTATCTTTAAATATAAGTCTTTTCTAAACATTTTACCAGAAGAAAACAGGCAGCCTTTAAATTCTGTTACAAAAGCCACCCCATCAGCAAGCAAGTACTATTTAATATTTTATTTGAGCATCAGCAGAGCAAACCCCAACAACTCCGGAGAGTAAATCTTGAGCTCCTTGGATTTTGCCTCTGGATGACATTTATTAAAAAAACCATATTTAATCATCGGAAAGCCCATTGCTGGAGTCTAGTTTTAGGAATTCCAGAAAGTAAGATACAATTTCCGGATCAAACTGCGTACCGGCACAGCTTTTGATTTCCTCCAGGGCATCCGTATGGCTGACAGTGTTTTTGTAAGAACAAGAAGATGTCATAACATCAAAAGCATCCACAACTGCCAGTATCCTCGACAGCAAGGGAATCTCTTCCCCTTTAAGCCCTTTGGGATAACCCTTGCCATCCCATCTTTCACGATGTGCCAGAATCTCTTCAGCAATAGATGGAAATTCCGGGGAAGACTGCACTATACGAAAACCTATTTCCGGATGCTTTTTAACAATTTCCCACTCTTCTGCAGATAAGGGCCCTGTTTTTTTCAATATATCCTGGGGAATGCCGACCTTTCCTATATCATGCAAATTACTGAGAACTGCCAGTCTATCCAGTTCATTTTCCGCCAAACCGATACATCTTCCCAGCTGCAAAGCCAATTTTTGCAACCTGGAAGTATGTTCACAACTCTCCCCTGTTCTCTCTGGAAGTGTAAGTTCCAGAGATTTCATAATAATGTTACGAGTATTTTTACTTTCCAGCAATTTATTCCTGTACATTATATTTTCAGCTTCTTGCATTACCTTAAAAATATCCTGCTCATCATTCTCCTTGGTAGCTGTCCCCAGAGCAATGCTGGGCTTTATTAGTCCGGTTTTACAGTATTCACAATTCTGTTTTATCCTGCTGCAAATTTCACTGGCAGTATTGCTGCCCGTCTGAGGAAGCAAAACCACAAATTCATCACCACCCCAGCGGGCAATAATATCTTCTTCCCGGCAGGATTTTTTTAGTATCCTGGCCATGTTTACGAGTAATTTATCCCCTTCGTAATGCCCAAAAGCATCATTTAAGAGCTTCAGCCCATTGACATCACCCATAATAATACTCAAGGGCAATTGCCGGGAAGCATCCAGTCGTCGAATCTCTTCTTCAAAAAAAGCCCGATTATAAACATCAGTCAAGCTGTCATTAAAACTCAAATATCTGATCTTTTCTTCACTTAACTTACTCCTGGTAATATCTCTCTTGGTTCCCACCATCCTCAGAGGCTTGCCATTAAGATCCCTTGCCACCACTTTTCCTCTGTCCAGAACCCATATCCATTCTCCGGATTTTGTTTTCAACTGATGCTCTGTTTGATAGCAGTATGTTTTGCCTTCCAAGTGATCTTGCAAAGCATTTTGAACTACCGGCATATCATCAACATGGATCAGATTTAGCCAGATATTGATATGACCCATAGGTTCAGAAGATTCATACCCCAGCATGCTTTTCCATCTGTCACTGTAGTAGACTTCTCCAGTCTGTATATTCCAGTCCCAGATGCCTTCATCTGTTCCCCAGATGGCCAGTTCCAATCGTTCTTCACTTTCTTTGAGTTTTCTGTTGGTTTCAATAAGAACCCTCTGGTATTCCTGAAGTTGGGTATTCAGCTTCGATATTTCTTGATAGCTTGCTTGAAGTGCATCATATTGTTGCCGGATTTTATCTCTGGCATCAGCAGAATATTGCTTTGATTTTAAAGTCGTATGATTCCCGTTAGCTGTTGAGGACATACTTTTCTCCCTGGCATGCTTTATCTCTTCACCGATTTCAGTACCCCTTATTTCTTTATTCATTGTATTCTCCCAGAGTAAGCTAAAGACTATTTATATTAAAATATTCTTAATCATCTTACTTTATTATTATATATAGAATTTATTTCTCTATTTTACAAAAAAGTCCTGCAGCAAAATAAAAAAATACATATAATAGTCCTGATTTTTGCCAAAGTCTTATGTTTTTACCTGAGAGAATTACCTGTCCCATTGCCACAGATGCCCCCTCAAAATAACGAGTGAGAGATGCAAAAGAATTAATCATCCTACCCTCGCATTAAAGCAAAACCGTTCAAGTTTTCAGGCTGATTTCGCTTATCAGCTTTTTTAGTGCTTTTTTCTCAATACGAGAAACATATGATCTTGATATTCCTAATTTTTTGGCTATTTCCCTCTGGGTCTGTTTCAAACCATTAAAAAGCCCATATCTCATCTTGATAACCTCTTGTTCGCGGCTGGACAACAGTTCAATTTTATCCTTGATTTTCTCCCCCTGTAATTTCATCTCTACAAGGTCCACAATTTCATTATCGTTAGTAAGAATGTCAATGAGCGATATTTCATTACCTTCTTTATCATACCCTATGGGATCGTAAAGAGATACTTCCTGCTTTATCTTCCTGGTATTGCGCAGGTGCATCAGCACTTCAGTGTAAATGTCAAGCCCTAACTAAATGACTTGGTTCTTAGAGGGGTGGGTTTTTGAGGCTGTTTTGGAGAGCATCTGTTTTCATTATTACTGATACCGATAAGCCATCTAATCCTTTTCCATAAGGAGTACGTACTGGCCTGCCTGATACAATTACCTGGGATACCAATAATCTTATTAGAGCCTTTTTTTCTTTAAATTCAAGTGAATCGATGCCGTTTAGAATCTCAACGGCTTTAAGACGATATTCATTCAAAGAAGAATGAAAGGATTTTACACGCAATAAGGTGGCCTTTAATTCGCTTTGGCGACTTTTTAATTGTTCCTGTCTGCGTCTAAGATTTTTTAGTTTATTTTTTATTTTATCATCAAGTTCAACCAGGCCTAAAGACAAAGTTTCCAAAATAGTCTCTCGGCCTTTTTCAGTATCAGCAAGATGCTTTTGTATGCTGCTTAATTCTTTTTCGATATGATCGGTGCTATTATTCTTTATTGCTTCTTCAGCAATTGTGTCAGAATCAGTTAGCAAAGTCTTGATTTCTTCCCATACAAGTTCTTCTATTGACTCTGCCATTATAAACTTGGCAGGGTTACAACCAGTATTACGAGAATTACCAGGTCTTCTAAAACAGCTGTATCTACGATAGCCTTTATTCCACCATTTTGTATAAACCCCAGTCATAGGATTGCCACAATCGGAACAAGTAATTATTCCTGATAACAGGTACTCATGTTTCGATTTTCCAGCCCAAAGTCTTCGAGCTTCTTTCAGCTTGTCTTGAGCTGCAACATAAACTTCCATATCAACAATACCAGGAACAGGTATAATGGAATTACCGTATTGCCATTGTCCAACATAAACAGAATTTACAAGTATTTGACGGACAACCTGACGATGCCAGAAGCCTACTCGTTTTTTAGTCGGTATAAGCATCGAATTCAATCTCTCTGTTAAAGCTATTATGCTTATATCTTCGGTAACAAACCAATCAAAAATTTTCTTTACTATTTCGGCCTCTTCCGGATGTAGACTCACTACACCAGCTTCTGGATTATAATTATATCCATATACATTAAAATTTCCTGGAATACCTCCCTGTTTAGCTTTCTGATGTTTGCCGCGAACCATTCGCTCTCTGATTTTTTCCCGTTCATATTCTGCTACAGCGCCTTTGAGACTGTAAAACAACCTGCCTTCTGCAGTGTCTCTCCATTCGAAGTCTAAAAATTCCAAACGGATACCGGCTTTTTCAAATTCTTCTGTTAATAGTAACTGATGAGCTAGTTTACGACTTAATCTATCCGGGTCACGGGTAATAAAAACGTCTATTAATCCATTAGAAATATCTTGCCGCAAAGATTCCAGGCCTGGCCGATCTAAACTGGCTCCAGATAATCCTTCATCCGCGTATTCAATTATTTTTGTTGCACCCAGTTCTTTAGCCCGGAGACTACAGGATTCCTTTTGTTCAGCTAAAGAATACCCATGTTGAGCTTGTTCATCTGTTGATACTCTTATATATACCCCCGCGCGCATTTTCCTGCTCCTTTTTTTGCATTTCCTCTTTTACTTTTTTCGCCAGCAGCCTATAAGCATCACGCAATCCGGTTCCCCCGGCATATACTAGATTTACACGTGCTCCTTTATCTGTTGCTTTTATATCCTCCATTTGTTCATCCCCTCCCTGATATAATCTATGAAGATTATGAGATGTCCTATAATGGAAAAACCCGGCATAAAAGCCGGGGCAGCCTTGATATCATTATTCAACAAGCATATTAGATTTGAGCGAAGCGGCCGGGTGGATAAACCCCGCCGAAAAATATATTTAATGGCAGACGAACAACGCGATTCACAATATAGGGGTCAAACTGGCTATCCTGGTGTTCTATTATCTCGTTGACGGCAGAACTGAATTCCTTTCTTGATTTATACGGCCTGTGTGAAGTCATGGCATCAAATGCATCGGCAACAGCTATGATGCGTCCTGTAAGAGGAATACTCTCTCCTTTAAGATTATATGGATATCCTTCTCCGTCCCATCGCTCATGGTGTGAATTAATACCTTTAATAACATCGCTATCCATTACCTGTTTAAGCAAATCAGCTCCTGAAACAGGATGCTTTTTCATCGTGGCCCATTCCCAACTATCAAGCTTCCCAGGGTTATTTATAATACTTTTGGGCACCTGAATTTTACCTATGTCATGCAAGTAAGCAGACATATTCAGGGTTTGTAGTTCTGCTGCAGTCAAATCTATACTCCGGCCTATAAAAGCTGAAATGGAAGCTACCCGGCAGCAATGAAAATATGTGTTTAAATCATAATTCTTGATTTGCAGAAGGTATGAATACATAATCGGATCCACATTCATCAATAATTCTCTCCCTTCAATCTTTTTGTTCGAGCTCATCACCTCCCTTAAACAAAAAAACGCGGCCAACGTTGTTTTTACACAACGCCGCCACGCTTAAGCCTAAAACACCAAAACCGTTATTTTACAATATACACATGGATTTTTGGCGGTACCGCCGGTATAAAAATAGGGTCCTTCATGAAAACTGCGGTAATTGTTCTGTTTCCTGTCATGGATATTGAACAGCTTGTATCAGTACTGATTACGTCGGCACCTTCCCGCCATTCCAAAAAGTACGTTCCGCTGCTTACTGGTTCTGCTGTCAGGGTTACCATTTGGTTTGGACTATAAGCCCCGATCTCGTTGGAATTAATATTTACCGGAAATACCGGGGCATTTACACGATTTAACCCTGACGGCCCTGGTGGATTACCACCCGGTGTAGCTATTGCATCTCCTCTGCCGTTTTGTATCGACAAGGACTCCAAGGTCAGTAGAAAATGATTGATAACTTTGACCGTTTGACTTACCGGATCGCTCCAGGTATCTTCAGAATCCTGAACGCGCAGCGTTACAAGATATTCACCTACATTAGACCAGCTTACCGGGAATGGGTTCGGATTTACCTTGTTCAGCGTTCCTATCTCTTGTATAGTCCACTCCCAATTAACAAGCGGATCTCCATCCGGATCATAGGAACTGTCAATCAATGAGCATAGACTGTTAACAACAACCGGGTTAGGCAATGCGTCAAAGGCAGCTATGGGTTTATTATTAAGGACATTAAATAATTGCTGATCGGTCCAATTCGACCAGGCACCATGAGCATCCCGCACCCTGAGCCGTATTGCATAAACTCCTTCAGACGTGAAAGAAGAAGGAATAACAGCACAAGGAATCCATTCTTCCCCTATACTTGTATTTCTATATTGCCATTCCCAATTACGCAAACCTTTTTTCCCTTCAGGATCAGTATTAAGCAGGTCAGGGTCGTAACTATTATCGGTTATGACCAGTTCATCAGTTTTATTAATTGTTGTTGATGAAAGAGCAAAGGCAGCTATTGGTTTGCGGTGAACCAGAACAGTTAGATATGCATCAGAGCTGGACCATTTGGCCCCGGCCTTAGGGTCGTTCATGTATTCTTCACTGGTAACCGGGATATCTTTGGCCCTGTACCTTACCTGGAAAGTCCCCGCCTTATCAAATGCGGTTGGGGGAAGGTCCATTTGGGCACCATTCAAAGAGGAAATACCCATTGAGTTGCATAGGCTATATGCTCCTAGTTTCGTCGGATCATGGGTGAATTCCCAGCGCATTGTCCCCGCCGGATCAGTCTCCGGGTCTGAATAATTGCCGGAAAGCTCAACCTTCTGGTTTACCAGGACTATATTATCCGCTCCCCGCTCTTGGTTTGCCTGCTCAATAATTTTCTGTGCTAATTGATCCAATGGCCCGGGCATCGTGGCCGCTGTCTGAATCCACCAGCCTCCTTCCGAGTTCTGTATAAGCTCATTAGCCTGGGTTTTAGTCTGGCCGGTTGTAGGAGATATAACTGCGATATTTATATGATTAGTATTTACCTGGTTTATAAGGCTGTCTTTTGCGCTTGAATAATCTTCAAAACTATTTCCGTCAGATAACATTGTCACAAAATTATCCTTATTACTATCCCACGGGTACAATGGTATAAACTCGCTTAGTGGTTTCAATTGTGTCCGACCATATATTTTTAACCTGCTATGAGATATATCTACTATTTCAATGACTAGGACATTATCTTTGTTAACACCTAAAAAGAAGCCGGGGATCTTTTGGAGCATTTCTCCCGTCAAGGAGTCAACTAGCACAATACAGGGCCCGGTTCCATCCGTGTTTTCACCATATAAAATCATGGTATCGGTACCGAATACATCTTCAGCGATAAAGGGAAATAAATAACGGGGTAGGCCCTTATGCGCATTATAACCAGTATCGCTTTTATCCGTAATAAGGCCATAGTCTGATATAGGTTTTTGCCAAATAAGCACTCCGGAATTATTAAAAAATTTTATATCTGCTTCTTCTGTCGTAGGGTTAAATAAGACTCCAGCTACACCATTGGGATTACAATGCCATGGGTGTGTTAAAAACGAAGTGTGCCCCTGATCATAATATCCTAACAAATTGGTTTCTATTGGCCTGGACATGTATTTACTTCTAAATAAAGGAGTGTTTTTGTATAGATACAGGGTTGTGTCCATTGGTTCGCTTTGGGTTGTAAGGGTGCTTGGAAAATCTGCATTTGTTTGTTGTTTCGACATGGGATGCCATATATTATACAAATTTTCCCCATCATACGTTTCAGGAATTTTTACCCCTGATGCAGAAAAAGAATATGTGATGGTTCTGTAGCCATATAAAGCATCACCTGAAACAATTATATGGCTTGGATCGTTTTTATCTAAATAAACAAAATAACAAGCCCCTTCTCCTTTATCGAAAGTATCGTTGAAACTAAACTGTCCTGCACCGGTTAAATTTAAGTTGCTATCAAAATTAATAACCTTAACATATGTTTTATTTTCTGATAATACTTGTTTGTCATAAACCACCATGCCGCCAGACCTGGTTATTGTTTGAATCCACATTTGGTATCCGTCAGGCTTGTTATTAGCAACAAAATTATTAAATTGACCTGTTATATCTGTTACTTCGCCGGTGGTAGAATTTCCAAAATAAACACCGTAAATCATCCAGTGTCTAAAATAAAAGAGTGTATAATTTCCATCAGGTCTTTTGATAGGTACTATACTTGGTCGTGGATTTGTTGTGTAACAAAAATAATCTGAGCTAAATGGATTAGGATAAGGAAAACTACCACCGCCTATATATTGCGCTTCTGCTGTATTGAGGTTTATAGAATAAATCGCCCCGTTTATATTTCCTCTATTTTCATAAAAGCCAATTTTAGCATCAGGTAGAGCATATCCATTAAATTTATTTTGATAATTTGTTCCTCCATAGAGATTTGAATTGCTAACTGTTATTTCGAGATCACTGCTTAACCGCTGTACCCCCGTCACCGGGTCAATGCCCCCGGCTTCAAGGGCGGCTATGAAACCGGCCTGGGAGGATTGGAGGCTGTTGTATTTATTGTCCGAAACCGTATAGTCTGCGGCAAATTGTACGTCTACCGGCATTTTCTTTTGTATCTCGAAGGCCGTTGTGGGTGCAAGGTTGATTACTGTTATCTCTTTTTCCAGGGCTGGTTTTGAGGATGTATCTCCGGTCAAGCCGTTGGTCATTTCGCCCCAAACTTCAGCACGTTCTCTTACTGTCAACTCCACCTTGTACCGGCCGGTCTTGTTGAATTTAATCCTGGGGTTTGTGTCATTATCAGAAACTTGAATCAAGGCCGCTGCTTTGCCGGTATCTCCCGGATGAATGGTTTCATCCTCTGGATCAGTATAACTGCCGTTATTGTTTGCATCATAGTATAATGTCCAATCTCTTAAATAAATTTCATCCCCCAGTGCTCCGTCCGGAGCAGCCGGGCGGCTCTGGTCATGGATGGTAAGCTCGTATCCCTGGTAAGAATTGCGCAGGGCTTCTGAAACTAACCAGAAGTCAGCAATTGGCGGTTGGTCTGGATAGATGCTAAATATCCTTTCTGCCCATTCTGATTCATAGTCATTCGTATCTTTTACCTTGAGCCGAACCTTCCAGTTCCCGGTCTCATTCAATACGCTGTTGGTTAAATTCCTTTCCCCGGGAGTTCCCTTACCCAATGGATACCTGCCGGTATAAGCGTGTTTCAGGCTTCCATCAGGACCGTAGAATTTCCATTCCATCTCTTCCCATTTAATATCTCTGCCATTAGCCGCTGTGCTTTCATCGCCATCTACGTGAAATTCCCGGCCTATCATGATGCTGTCGCTGGAAAGGGTGATAACCGCCGCCGGCATGGCCGGGCCAACTACTACGCTTTTGGTGCAGCTGTCCGAATCACCGTCCTGGTCCTCTACCCGTAAAGTAACCTGGTAGGTCCCTACAGTATCCCAAGTGACATCTACATTCTGACTTGATGATCCGGGCTGTTCCTCTATGGTCCATTCCCAGCTCACTATGCTTTCTCCGTTGGCTGCGCCCGGATGGGTTGAATCGTCACGGAGCTGTATCGTCTGGCCTTCCACAGGGGCAGCGTTACTTATATCAAAATCGGCAACCGGGTCATAATCCGGCGGTGGCGGCGGTGGCGGCGGCGGCTCGGGTGCCGGTGGTTCAGGCGGCGGCGGATCAACTGCCGGCGGGGTAGCAGCATCCGGAATAAATACAGCCCGGATGGTTTGGTTTTTATTCATCGTGATACTGTGCCGCGGTGTGGTTGCTATGCTGTTTCCGGCTAAAACATCATACCAGTAGGCAAATTGCCAGCCGCCGATGGGGGTAGCCAAAAGCTCCACCGTACCGGACATATTATTATGTACCGTTCCCGGGGCTTCACTCCCGACGGGGTCAGTGCTGCCCTGCCCCTCTATCTGGACGGTCAGGGTATATGAAATTGGTTTTTGGGGATCATACGCCCAGCCCCAGCGGGTTTCAGCAGCAGCGACACAGTGACCAAGGCCGTATTGATTAAAAACAGGTGCCACCTGCTCTTTTTCTTCAATGGTGGCTTTTACAACACCGTTTTGCAGCACCTTAATCTGCGCTCCAAGATTAATACCATTAAAAACATCATTCGCAGCCGCGCGAATCTGCGCAACGGACGCGCCGGAACGGTTCGCGATATCCGCCGCGGTGAAGTCCACGGTATCAGACGTAGAAGAACTGTAGAAACCTTTACTGGTCAGATCGGCCTGGTCAAAGAAGGCGTAATAAGGGCCAACCCATATTTTCAGGCCGGTTGTACGGTAAACTGTCCCGGTTGCATGAGCGTTGGAAGATACAGAGAACTGGACAGACAAGAAAGTACGATTGAAGTCGGTATCTCTTATAACTTCTCCCTCATTATCGGCCAGGGCCATGTCTGGGGATACACAAATAATACAACTAAACATAAGGACAAACAAAAACGCCAGGACTGCTTTTTTTTGCAAAATCTTCAACTCCTTTCATAGACACTATAAGATGATTCCAAAAGTAACTAAGAATAATCCAACAAATAAAAACAGGCCCGTATCATCGAATGATACGGGCCTGTTTTTATTAATGCATTTTGAGCGCTAAAGAAATTTATTTATCTATATTGACTTTATAATAATCTTAAAAATATGAAAACATCCGTAAAACACCTGATTAAATAGGTTTTTAAATTAAAATGAATTTTTTAATAAAATCAGCTAAGATACCACTGGCCGTAGAGCTAAATAAATCAGATGTAAAAATACCTATATGGCTTCTTATTAAATTTCTCAACCCTTTTTCATCTTTCTTGACTGTATATTTTATGGCTTTTTGAGCAACAGCAAATTCGTTTGATGTTTCAGGCAGTTTACGTATTAAGGCAAAAAGTTGTTTTTCCAATGTTTCCCAGTTAATGTCTTTCCCATCATAAACTTGAATTACATTGTTATCACCAATGGTAATGGTTGAATTTTCGCTAATAATTTTGACATTCTTCATCATATTAATCCGTTTCCGGTTGGTTTACTACCACATTCTTATCACCTACAGTAATAATAGAATTTTGCATATCAATAATAATATTTGATATTTTTTTATTTGCACAGCTTTGCAACACGGTTATTATTTCATTTAAAAATGGTCGATTTATAACTATAAATCTAAAAATGCTTCCTGAATTTAGTTCAATTCTAAGGGCCTCTCCCAAATTAGAATTTTGTACATATACCCTATAGATAAAATAACCACCGCATGCAATAAGTAAAATGCCAACAATAATCCCAAATTCATTATGAGATAATAATAGGAGTAATCCTATTATTACTAATACAAAAGCAAACATTGGATATGCCCGTTTTTTTATAGGAGCTACTGATACTTGTGAAATATTACTTATTTGAAGAAAATAGTCTTCAAAATATAAAATATTATCTTCAATTTTTAAAGTTGGTGTATTAATAGCCTTTTCTTCACTTGCCAATAGCTTATCAATATTCACCCATCTCCTCCTCCTTGCATTAATGGTAAATAATTCTTTTGCTATTAATATATCGGATATCTTGAAAAAGTACAAGAGAAAGAAGGTTCATTTATATTTATCACTACTGCAATATCTTTCTTCTCGCCTTAAGAAAAGCTATTATGCAAGCTGTATCAGGAACCTCCATGGCCCCAGGAATAGTAGCTGACGGCGAACACCTTACCGGGTGGAATCTTTATCCACGACCTTTGACTGCCTAAAACACATCAAGTTAAAATAATCCAATACCACAAAGAACAGGCCCGTATCAGAGAATAATACAGGACTGTCCTTATAAATGCGTTTATTGATGCTATTGTAAATATTTATTAAATTATAACAGGCGGGGCCAGTGTTATGAAATCGTTGCCTTCCAACCAGTGTGAAGGCTCACAGGTTTCCCCTTCTGATACAAAATGCGTACCGTATTTAAAACCGAATTCAACGTCCTGTTCCGTAATTGTACCATCATTGTTTCTGGTCTGCAGAACGCCTCTTACCCGAGAAGGATATTTTCCGCTGCGAGTAAAGCAAAGGTCGGAGTCAAAAAAGAATTTCTGGGTAGGCTTGATTAAAGCTTTTTGATCTAGAACTGATTGAGTGTCATTTTGCAAGAAAGTTTCTTTCGCACCCTGCTTAATACATTTCTCTTTCTTTTCAACCATTTTAGTATAAACCTCAACCGGCTTCCCATCCTTGTCCAGATACGGATAAGCCATCAAGCGGGCCTTTGCTTCAGGTATGAGTGAAGTCATAGGCTCCTGGTTCTGGGTTGATGGGGCTGTTTCCTCTGGCTGGGTAGTACCGGGGGTAATCTCTGGATTATTCTCCATTTCAGTCGTAGACATAATTCCTACAGTCTGTGTCTTTTCATCCCAGCTTACTGTTAACCCTATAGCTTCAGCAACAAAGCGAATAGGAAATACTGTCCTGTTTCCTGTTATCCGCGCCTCGGTATCCATTTTTTTGTTTTCACCGTTAACGGTATACTGTTTGCTGCCGATAGTAAAAACCGCGGTCTTGTCATCTTTGTCAACGGTGGCCTGCCGGGCGGTACCATTCCATGTTACAGTGGCCCCGGCAGCTTCCATAGGTGCCCGCACCGGCACCAGGGTACGGTTGTCTTCATTAATATAGGGTTTCTGATCCGGGAACTGAACCGTTTGCCCGTTTATCGTTACCCGGATTTCCTGGGCCATAACCGGGGAAACCGGGCTTATTATGAAAGCCACGGCTAAAAAGATAGCACAAACTCCCAACGCAAGTAGCTTCTGTTTGTTAAACATCTTCAAATGAATTCCTCCTCTCTATAATCCCTTTTTATTATCTATCCAGTATAAATTGAAACTTAATTTTTGACTTGCCATCTTTATTTCAGGGTCACCTGTGACCAGATCAGCTTGTTTTTGTATGGCAGCTGCTATCACAAATGCATCAGCATATGCAAGTTTATTCTGCGCTTTAACGGCAGCAGCCGCTATAGTTAACTCAGAATCGGCAACAAGTATCTCCAGCGGCCAGGCAGAAAGAACATCCAGAACACGCTCGGCTTCCATTTTTCCATATTCCCGCCATACCCGATAATACACTTCCCCAACATTAATCCATGTCATATAAAGCTTGATCTTTTTATCCTGAGCCTGCCGCAATAAAGAGAAAACCTCTTCCGCACAGGGTTCATCCTGCAGATAGGACAGTACAGCATAAGAATCGAAGATATAACTCTTAATCATTGTCTTCACCTTCAAGTATCAATTCCTCTTTTTTGAATGCTGCATAGCTTACTGCGAGGGGCCGTTTCGGTTTCAGCATCCCCCTGGCTTCAGTAACGGGATCATCCGGCATAGGCATAATTACGAGGTGCCCTTCCCGTTCTGCAAGCAGAACATGGCCAGGTGTTTTGATACCATATTTTTTACGAAACTCAGCTGGAATAACAACCTGCCCCTTCTGAGTTACCTTTATAACTCCCATAACCATTAACCTCCCTTTTTACCTTTTTATGTTATTATAACACAATTAACTTATATGTTCTACAACAACATCATATGCAATACATAAATATTTTTTGATATGCTTAAATGATTTACGGGATACTTTAGGGCTATTTATTGTACATGTGTTAAAGATAGTCCATTCCCCCCTTTTTTGCACATAATTGTTTAACACCATCCGCTCTCCACAAAAAAACAGCCTATAATCGGCTGTCTATACCCGCTATTACAAAATAATCTTCATTTATAAGGGCGGCCCGGGTGTATTATTTCACTGTATCTCTGCCCCACCCCATTCAATAACTGCAAATCCCTTGCGCTCAAACGGTTTCAACGTTTGTTCTTCTATTTCAACCGGTCCGGATACCGCTTTATAGACCATAAATACCCTGAGGATACTATCCGGCTCAGGATTAATAAAAAGACCTGCTATATCAGTATATTCCCTACCTGCAAAGTAAACCAGATTATAGGGATTTTGCTTCATTCTTGGTCCCCAGTATTCAATAAAGTCAGATATTTCCGTTTGGGAAAGGCCTAATTTAGTGAGCTTGTCATTAACTGTCCTTTTGATAAACTCAATACAACAAAGGGAGCCGGAAAAATAAGTTGACCTCCAAATACAAAAAATAGGAGGTCATAAAATGGAGAAAAAGCAAAAAAGGTACAGTGTGGATTTTAAGTATAA
>Ga0334888_1000273_pt1 | contig 84883 bp, 63 predicted proteins | sample GraSluR1_MG_FD_207227 | JGI IMG/M metagenome (GOLD analysis project Ga0334888, IMG submission 207227) | Sludge microbial communities from methane-producing bioreactor in Wageningen University, Netherlands - Granular Sludge_3_08-R1 | ecosystem: Engineered > Bioreactor > Anaerobic > Unclassified ... | reverse complement strand
CCTAAATATCTAAATCATCAAAAGGTGATTTAATTTTTCCTAACGATTGATGAGATACATGGGTGTAAATCTCGGTGGTGCGGCTGCTCTTATGCCCAAGCAATTCCTGTATGTACCTTAAATCTGTCCCCGATTCTAGCAGATGCGTGGCGTAGCTGTGTCTTAGCCAGTGGAGCGTTACCGGTTTGTGAATTCCTGCCTTAGCTACAGCCTGATGCAGAATACTTGCCATCGACTGCTCGCTGTACTGCAGGCCGGGTTTCCTCCCCTCAAAGAGCCAAACCTGGGGATTGTATGCTTTTATATACTCGTTGATCATCCTAATGGTTTTGTCCGATATGGGAACAACCCGATCTTTTCGTCCCTTGGCGTTGCGGATAATCAGAAAATTTCTCTGGGTGTCAATATCCACCTGTCGTAGGTTGATTAACTCGCTGCGCCTTAAACCACAAGCGTATATCAAGCTCAGTAAGCTTCTATGCTTTAAGTTTTTTGTGGTGTTTAGCATGGCTTTTATTTCCTCCTTACTCAGCACATTGGGTAGTTTGTGAACCCTTCGGGGGCGCTCAATCTGCTCAACCTCGATTTTCGACTTTACAATTTCGCTAAAGAATAGTTTTAGCGCACTCACCATCTGATTCTGAAAGGTATTGCTATAATCTCTGCTTAGAATAAAATCGTATATGAAGTTTACCACATCTTCGTTGGTTTGTTCATTAAGCTTTCGGGGCTGAGTTATTGCGGCGTAGAGTCTTACCATCACCCTATAGGTTTTTATGGTATTCTTGCTGTAACGCTTGAATTCCATCCATTTTTGGAAATCGTTAAGCAACTTGCTGTTCTCCTCATTCAGCGAGGGGATTGAAAGGGATTCTAAAACCTTTTGCTTCTTTTCAGGAACGAACTCTGGATTAACATCTCGTAATGCCGAGTAGTCGAGCCAGACAATATCTTTTAGAGCCATAAACATATCTTGTAACGAGAAATTCTGAGCGTTGATGTACCAGCTCTTGTGGCTCTGGCTCCATTTGGCACCCTTAAAACCTTTAACCACATCCTTAATCACCTGATTCCAAGGAAACGAGATGAAAATTACATCGTTATCACGATGATAGCCTTTCGTAAGCACAACTTTTACTCTTCGCATACTGCTGATATTATATAGCTTCGCCCCGTCAGTCACATGAAACTAACTGGGGGCGTTATACTTTTACGTACTAAAAATAAAACTTTTTGGTTTAAATATCCATTTATGTTTGAATAAGTTATACACATTTTAGGGGTTTATATACTCAGATGGTGCGTGAATAGAGGTCTTTCAACGGTTTTGGGTGTTGAAATAAGTTGAAAATTAGTTGGCACCGATGCTTTGAGGTCGACGTGTATTTGCAGGGTTGCCTGCTTTTGCCCCATGGATGTGTAGCTTTACTTATGGTAAGATTTATTACATTTGCCCTATGAGCGTAAATCTTTCCATGGATATCATGTACCTTACAGGGGTGGGGCCCAAGCGGGCTGATCTACTCCGAAAGGAGTTGAATATTCATACCCTTAGCGATTTGCTCTACTATTTCCCCTACAAGTACGTTGATAGATCCAAGTTTTACACCATTGCTGAGATTAATGCTGATTTTCCTTACATCCAAATTATTGGACAGATTGTTCGCTTTCAGGAGGCTGGTGGCGGAAGAGCCAAAAGGCTTACTGCCATTTTTACCGATGGAACAGGTAGCATTGAGCTGGTATGGTTCAAGGGTTTGAAATGGGTGGCACGCAGCATGAAACCCAATGTGAAGTATGTTGTGTACGGAAAACCCACGCTGTTTGGTAGCAAGATCAACATTGCACATCCCGAGGTGGAGGAGTACTCTCCCGAACAGGAAAAGCAGAGCGCTGCTCTGCAGGCTGCATACAACACCACCGAGAAGCTAAAGAGCAGCTACATTACATCAAAAACCATACTTAAGCTTCAGCAAAATCTTGCTGCACTCATCAATGGTAATATTCAGGAAACGCTACCGGCTTACCTTATTGACAAGCTTAGGATGATGACCCTACCCGAGGCGTTGAAAAATATACATTTCCCGCCATCAACCATGGTGCTTAAAAAGGCACAGGCAAGGCTAAAGTTCGAGGAGCTGTTCTACGTACAGCTCAACCTGTTGTACAGGCGTAGCGAAAGGTTGATGAAGGTAAACGGACATGTTTTCAGTGTGGTGGGCAATACGTTCAATCGATTTTACAGCGAGAGGCTGCCCTTTGAGCTAACCGATGCCCAGAAGCGGGTTATACGTGAGATTCGCAAGGATATGGGATCAGGAAAGCAGATGAACCGCCTGCTTCAGGGCGATGTGGGTAGCGGAAAAACGCTGGTTGCCCTTATGTCAATGCTAATTGCCATCGACAATGGATACCAGGCTTGCATAATGGCTCCTACCGAGATACTGGCAAATCAGCACTTCGAAACCATAACAGAACTTCTCAATAGCTTACCCGTAAGGGTTGGACTGCTAACCGGCAGCACCAAAAAATCGGAGCGTACTGATTTACATGCAATGCTCGAGGATGGTTCCCTGAACATCATCATTGGCACCCATGCGTTGATTGAGGATGTGGTGAAGTTCAAAAACCTCGGGTTGGTTGTAATTGATGAACAGCAACGCTTTGGCGTTGCCCAGCGTGCCAAGCTGTGGGAGAAGAATATCGATCCGCCCCATGTGCTGGTTATGACTGCCACTCCCATTCCCCGAACATTAGCTATGACTGTTTATGGCGATCTGGATGTGAGCATTATCGATCAGATGCCACCTGGTCGCAAGCCTGTAAAAACTGTTCACTACTCCGACAGTAAGCGCAACCTGGTGTATGGTCTTATGCGCGAGCAGATAAGGCAGGGAAGGCAGATCTACATTGTGTATCCCCTCATTAAGGAGTCGGAGAAGATGGACTACAAGGACTTGATGGATGGCTACGATACCATTGTACGTGTTTTTCCACCCCCCGAGTACGCTACAGTAGTGGTGCACGGGCAGATGAAGCCCGATGAAAAGGACCAGTCCATGCAGCTGTTTGCCACGGGCAAGGCGCATATCCTGATGGCCACCACGGTGATTGAGGTTGGAGTTAATGTTCCCAATGCCACGGTTATGGTTATCGAAAGCGCAGAGCGCTTTGGCCTTTCGCAGCTTCATCAGCTAAGGGGGAGGGTAGGGCGTGGTGCCGACGAGAGCTACTGCGTGCTGATATCGGGAGTGAAGCTGACTAACGAGTCGCGCAAGAGGCTTCATACCATGGTTTCGACCAACGATGGATTTGAGATTGCCGAGGTTGACATGCAGATACGAGGCCCAGGCGATATGGAGGGAACGCAGCAGAGCGGTTTACCTTTCGATTTAAGGATCGCCAATCTAAGCCAGGATGGCTTAATTCTCCAACACGCCAGAGGCGTTGCCACCGATGTGATAGAGGAGGATAGAACGCTTTCACAACCCCGAAACGCTATCCTTAAGTTGCAGCTGGATAAGCTGATGCTCCAACGAACCAGCTACGGGGAGATAGGGTAAAAGATTGATGATTGATGTTTGTTCTCATTTTCTCATCTCTCAAGGAATTCCGTCATCGCGAACCCACCAGGGTGAAGCGATCTGCTATTTCCGTCATCGCGATCCCGACGATCGCTGTCGGGAGAAGCGATTTGTTCTACGAATACCATTCAGCAGATTACTTTCAGTGAGAACGCTTCGCTAAGTTGCTTCGTTTCGCTTCGCTGCTCTACCAATGACAGATTATTATCTCGTCATTGCGAAACCCTTTTTCTTTAAGGGTTGAAGCAATCTCTTTAAAAAAGATCGCTTCGGAAAGTACCCTCGCGATGACGATAACTTTTTGTTGTACCTGTCATCACCACATTATGCCCAAAAATTTTGTGTGAGCTCTACCAATGACGTAGGGAATTCCGTCATCGCGAACCCGCCAGGGTGAAGTGATCTGTTCCATGCTCCCAATTCAGCAGATTGCTTCGTTCCGCTTCGCTGCTCTCGCAATGACGCTGGGGTAATGAGGATTGACTGATTGACTGATTGAAGTAACTATTGATTTCTCAATTTGATGCTGGAAAAGGATTTATGTTCAAAGTCAGCGATAATCTCTTGGGTTTCGATATCAATAACACCCCATTTGCCATCCTTCATAAGGGCATAGTACGATCCGGATATTTCGTTTTCGAAGAATTTTACCTCATCGTAATCTGGCTTAACGAGCCACTCCACATCATCTAGGGCAATGATTCCATACTTTCCTTCCATGGAACGGGCAATAAAGGTATAGTTCTTATCATAATTAAAACTTTTTACGAGTATAGGGCTACGTTCAACATTCTCTAAATTAGCTATTATAAACCCTTTAGCCTTGTCCTTAATGATGGGAATGGCATATCTCATACTCTCCAGGTCTACCCTTTTATCCCAGTCAATTTTTTGGTACTCAATGGGAACAATAAAACGCCCCCTGTCGCTCAGGGTGTAGTAATCCGATCCTGTTAGGTAAAGTCCAAAATTTTTCCCATTTCTAACTCTGGCAACCAGCATATCCATTATCGTTTTCCCTTGGTAAATATCATCGTATTCTGGTTTGAGCAGCTCGTGGAAATCGGGGGTGCCATTATTTGGCACTGCTAGTCCCATCTTTCCATCCTTAACGATAATGAACTCGTTAAGAGAGTTTAACCGCTTGAAAGCGTCGTATTCGACATTCATGGCCAGGTTGCCATCGATATAGATTCCCTTTTTCCCATTTTTCTCAACAGTATAGGTGTAATAGGCAAAGTGATAGGGATCAATTTCAAGCGTAATATTGTCATATATCGTTGGAATTAGCTCTTGTCCATCAACATTAATAACACCCATCCCATTCCTGGTTTTGATTATAAATTCACCATCGACATCCGTAAAGGATATCCTTGAAACAAGATCATCGATTACACGATTTCCATCAAAATCGAAAAGTGCAAACTCATTGTTGATAAAGCATTTAAAAAAGCCAATATCTGGATCGAACTCAATCTTTGTGTATGAATCGGGTTCAATGATGGTATTATTCGTTTCATCAATTAATCCCAAATTACCATCAATGGAGATCAAGTTAAATTCTTGAACTTTTCCAATAATATTGTACTGCGCCAAGCATAGATGCGAGGCAAGAATTAGGACAGCTAGGGTTACTATTTCGATTTTCTTTTTACTTATGCTCATTTTTTTTTGTTGAAAATTAGTAAATATCTGAATGATTTAGAAATTGTTTAAGTTTTTTGGAACTATTCATTTTATGATGCCGCCGTAGGTGGCACATAACGATTGAAAAAGTTTTAAATATATCTTAGCGCCTCGTAGAGAGCGCAATAAGTTGTTTTCAATATTGCACCCACTCTGGGGTGCTTAGTTTAGTTTTACATATTTTCAATCGCTATATGCCCTCTACGAGGGCACTTTAAAATTTAAATACGCAAAACTTAAACAGTTTCTTAGAAGATTACGTTAATTTTTTTGTAAAAATGGATGAGCAGCATTAGATTTTCTTTTTGACGATAATCCTGTAGATCTTTGAAAGGGGAAATGCTATATTTGTCAATTCAATATCACTTTTACAATGATAGAGTTCGATAAATTTACCCTTCAGAATGGCCTTAGAGTACTAGTTCATCACGATTCTTCCACACCCATAGCATCAGTTAACCTGCTGTACAATGTGGGATCAAGGGATGAAAATCCCAATCGAACAGGTTTTGCCCATCTTTTTGAGCACTTAATGTTTGGAGGATCGGTGAATATCCCCAGCTACGATGAACCCCTCGAAAGAGCCAGCGGCGAGAATAATGCCTTTACCAGCAACGATATTACCAATTACTACATTACCCTGCCCAAGGATAACCTGGAAACCGCTTTCTGGCTTGAGAGCGACAGAATGCTTTCGTTGGATTTTTCTCAGAGAAGCCTTGATGTACAGAAAAGCGTTGTGGTGGAAGAGTTTAACCAGCGATACCTCAACCAGCCCTATGGCGATGTATGGTTAATGCTACGCCCCTTGGCGTATAAAGTACACCCTTACCAGTGGCCAACCATCGGGAAGGATCCCAGGCATATCATCGATAGCAACCTGGATGAAGTGAAAGATTTCTTTTTCAGTCATTATGCTCCCAACAACGCCATACTTTGCGTTTCAGGTAATGTAACCACTTATGAGGTCAAGACATTGGCTGAGAAATGGTTTGGTCCCATACCCGGTAGAGATGTCAAGACACGAAGCCTCCCCAGGGAGCCCAAGCAATCGGAACAACGAGTTCTGGAGGTATCCCGAAGAGTACCCTTCAATTCAATTTACATGGCATTCCACATGTGCAATCGCATGCATCCCGACTATTCCTCTACCGATTTGATCAGCGATATCCTATCAAATGGAAAATCATCTAGGCTTTTCCAAAGCCTGGTAAAGGACAAAGAACTTTTTAGCAACATTGATGCATACATCACGGGCGATATGGACGAGGGGCTATTCGTTGTGGCTGGTAGGCTCAACAACAACGTTCAATTTGATGCAGCTCAGGATGCCATATTTCAGGAGCTCAACGGTTTGAAAAAAGCAGTGGAAAACAACGAGATTGACAAGGTTAAGAATAGGTTCGAGTCAACTTTTACCTTTGGCTTAACCAACGCGTTGGAGAAGGCAATGAACCTGTGCTATTTCGAATTGCTTGGCGATGCCAGTATGGTAAATCAGGTGGTGAAGGAGTACCGAAGGGTTACAGCAGAGGATGTGATGAGAGTTTCAAAACAAATATTTTCACCAGAGAATTGTTCCGTTTTACTTTACAAAGCTGAGAATCTTTAGCTATTTTTGAGAACCAAACCAGTTCGTGAACATTTAAAAGGCGCCTAGAATGCTTAACCGATCAATCCCTCCTCCAACAGTTCTTACTGATTCCATTAAAGTTCCTCATGCCGATCTGATGTATTTACCTAACGGTGCTAAGCTGTTGGTTGTTAATGAAGGAGAGGAGGATGTTTGCAGAGTCGATTTGGTTTTCAATGCCGGATCACGTTATCAGCAGAAAAACTTACAGGCAAGGGCTGCTCTAACTTTACTTCCTGAAGGAACGGAAAATCATACCTCAAAGCAGATATCAGAGTATTTCGATTTTTACGGTTCATTTTTGAATATTTCTGTGGATAAAGACTTTGCAAGAATTACCCTATCCTCGCTGATCAAGCATCTAGGTAGCACTTTGGAAATGCTAAGTGAGGTGGTTAAGCATCCCATATATCCCGAAAGGGAATTGCAGCAGTGGTGCAAACGGGGTAAGCAGGAACTTATGGTGGAGCTCGAAAAAACATCAACTCTTGCCAGTCAGGCATTTTTCCGTAACGTGTTTGGCGAGCAGCATCCTTATGGTGCTTTTGCCATCCCCGATGATTATGATAATGTTCAACAACAGATTATTCAAGATTTTCATGCATCATTCATAGGTTCGAATAATTTAAGCATTATCCTTTCAGGGAAAGTAGGAGCAGCTGAAATAGATCTGGTGGTAAAGCATTTTGGCGCAAGTAAATGGGGTGCCAATCCTATGGAGATATTGAATGGCATCGATAAGGCCAAACCTGGTTTGAGCAAAACATTTGTTGAGAAGCCCAATGCAGTGCAAACGGCCATAAGGATAGGAAGAGAACTTTTCAATCGCTCTCATCCCGATTATCCGGGAATGTTGGTTTTGAATACAATTCTGGGTGGCTACTTCGGATCAAGGCTCATGCGAAATATCAGGGAGGAAAAGGGGTACACGTACGGGATTAATTCATTCATCGCCCCTTTCCGCGATAGCGGATTGTTCATGATATCCACTGAGGTGGGATCTGCTTACACAGAGCAAACCCTTAAAGAGATTTATTTTGAAGTGCATAGGCTGACGACCGAACAGGTAAGCAACGATGAACTTTTATTGGTAAAAAGTTACCTAATAGGTGAAATTCTGCGTAACTTTAACGGGGCATTTACTATAGCCGACAGTATTATTAGCCTTTTATACTATAATGAGCTAGAATATAGTTATTATGATAATCTGCTAAATACCATCAAAACTATAACCCCAAAGAAAATAGCTGAAATTGCCAACAAATGGTTTCAAAGCAACGTATTAATTGAGTGTATTGCTGGGTCTGTTAAACCCAATAAATCTGAATTTTAGCAATAAATGAGAAAGTTAATCCTTATACAATATCTAACAGTTAGCTGGCTTCTGAGTATGGCTCAGGGTGAGAAATTAAAGCCTTTGCCCCCTACATTTGATTTCCTGACACTAAACCCAGGTAATGGAGTTCCCACTTTAAGCTGGACTCCACCAGCATTTAACCCATTATATCCTGATCCAACAGGTTTTATTATCTATACACCCATGGAGGGTGGTGGTTGGCTACCCATTGATACCGTTGAAAGTAATGTTTATACTTACACAGATTTTGATAATACAGGCAGCAATACTTTAATTAGATACACCCTTGCATCAAAAGGCACCACAGAACCAAGCCAGTTAACCTCGCCACATGGTTCTATTTATTTGACAGCAAGATATGACTCATGTGGAAATAAGCTAGACTTACAGTGGAATCACTATATTGGTTGGGGAAATAGAATAGAGGAATATGTTGTCTTTAAAGGCGAAACACCCAATTGGCAAAGTTTAGAACCCATTGACACAATTCCTGGAAACCAGAATATTGCATACGTTCTTGACGTTGAACCCGACAATTATTTTTATCTCTACATTAAGGCTCGAAAACGCGATAGCGATTTAGTATCGCTATCCAATTTAACAGGGATAAGCACCAAGGTGGCCCGTAAACCCAACCTTATGCTGATTGATAGTATTATTGCCAAGGATATGCATACTGAGATTCGTTTTAGAATAGATAAGAATACTGAATATCGAAACTTTTCCTTAGTCCGTTGGGAGAATAAGGATTCCATATCATCCATATTTACAGCTAAAACACTTTATACTTTCACTGATCCAAATACCCGATCATTTTCTGACACAACCGATTCGTGGACAGCTCGTTCAAAACCATTTTACTTTAAAATTAATGGGTACGATGGCTGCAACCGTTTAAATGTTGTTTCCAACTTGCCAAATTCAATCACAGTTAGAGCTGTAACACGTGGTTTAAAGAATACAATTACATGGGACACCCTCAACTCAAAGGATGGAAACACCATTCGCTATAGACTTTATAGGATTACATATGGGGATGTTCAACAACCCACAGAGGTAATATTCAATTCAACCGACGAGTTAACCTATGTTGACAATTTATCGAGTTTGGAGGGTCAGGGGCTCACAACAAAAGTTTGTTACTACGTTGAAGCGAATGAGCTAGTTGAAAACAGACCCCTAACCACAAGCATTTCACGTATGGTTTGCACCGAAATCATACCAGATGTTGTAATGCCAAACGCCATTGATCCCCTAAGTAATTATAGTTCAGGAGGATATTATCCTAGAAATATTTTTGCGCCAACAATAACCTTTAAGGCAAGCTATAGGTTGACCATTTACAACCGATGGGGAGGAATTGTTTTTAATGGTGTAAACGAAGGGTGGGATGGACGCCTTGCCAATGGCGATAGTGCCAAAGAGGGAGCCTATGTGTACCGTTTAGAGGTATTCTCTGAAACAAAAAAGACCATAACTAAAACAGGTACACTCACAGTTATATATGGCCCTATGCAGTAAATAGTTGAATGGATAGAATAGTTTTACCATCGAATTTTTTGATGTAAACAGCGTATCTCAAATAATCTTCATTGACGTTCCAGCATGTTGCAACAAACCGAAGAGGAAAAAAAACTCATAGACAGCAAGTTTAAAGAGCTTTTAGGTAATTGTCCACGGTGCCAATCGAAGGATGACCTAAAACTTGTTAAAAAGGCATTTAAACTTGCAAACGAAAGTCATAAGGGGGTTAAACGTAAATCGGGAGAACCATACATACTACATCCCATAGAGGTGGCAAAGATTGTTGCCAACGAGATTGGCCTCGATGCCAAAGCCATATGCTGCGCATTGCTTCACGATGTTGTTGAGGATACCGACTATACAATTGAAGATATAGAGCGACTTTTTGGGAAGAAAGTAGCTGTCATTATCGACGGACTTACAAAAATATCTGAAGTATTCGATGCTAGCGCTTCAGCACAGGCCGAAAATTTTCGAAAGATATTACTCACACTCAGCGATGATATAAGGGTAATTTTTATAAAAATTGCCGATAGGCTGCACAACATGCGCACGCTGGATTCTCTGCCGTCAAATAAACAAATGAAGATAGCAGGTGAAACCATTTACCTTTACGCACCGCTTGCACAACGGTTAGGTCTTTATACAATAAAGACAGAGCTCGAAGATTTAAGCCTCAAATACCGATATCCTCAGGTTTATGAGGATATAAGGGGTAGAATTGAGGGTGACCAGAAGCGAAGAATGCATCTAATCAACACCTTCTCCTTACCCATAATAAAAAAACTTGAGGAGAGTAATATCGATTTTGATATTAGCGGAAGGCCAAAATCCATCTATTCGGTTTGGAAGAAGATACAGACCAAAAATGTTGTTTTTGAGGATATTTATGATTTACTGGCCATTCGTATTATTTTTGACCCTTACCCCCATATCCCCGAAAAAACGCAATGTTGGCATATTTATTCATTAATTACAGATATATACAAACCCAAACCCGATAGGATTAGGGATTGGGTTAGCACACCTAAAGCCAATGGCTACGAAGCACTTCATTGTACAGTTATGGGACCAAATGGCCATTGGATGGAGGTGCAGATACGCTCCAAAAGAATGAACGAGATAGCCGAAAGGGGGTTTGCCTCGCATTGGAAGTATAAGGAAGATGAATCGCAAAGCACAGAGGGCGAAATAGATAAATGGATAAGGCAGGTTAAGAGTATGCTTGAAAACCCACAATCCGACGCTCTAGAAATCCTCGATGAGTTTAAGCTCAATCTCTTTTCATCCGAAATAATAGTTTTTACTCCAAAAGGCGAAACAAAAACGCTCCCAAAGGGAGCAACTACCCTTGACCTGGCTTACGAGATCCATTCAGAAATAGGCAATAAAGCCATTGGAGCTAAGGTAAACCATAAATTAGTACCATTAAGCCATATCCTTAACAGTGGCGATCAGGTTGAAATAATTACCGCCAGCACTCAAAAGCCATCATGGGAATCGCTTAAGTTTGTTGTAACCGCAAAGGCAAAAGCTGCCATCAAGTCGGCGTACAAGGCCGAAACAAAGAATCGAATTGAGAAAGGAAAGCAGATTGTTGAGGATAGACTGGCAGAGTTGGGTGTTCTACCATCCTCACGGGTTTTCAAAAAAATTCTACCAGCTTACGAGGTGCTTTCAAAGGATGAATTGTACAGCAAGGTGGGATCAGGGCTTATATCTTTGGAAGATATTAAAAAGGTGCTGCGTAAGAATACCAAAAGCAAATGGGTACGATACTGGGAAATACAATTGCAAAAAACAACTTCAAGAAAACGTAAAAAGAAAGCAGATATCTCTAAGGTGGAAGATCAACCTTCCAAATTTGACACAAAAGAACCATACATTCTACGGGAGCTAGAAGATGAGGAGAGCACGTCATACATGGTAGCCCGATGCTGTAACCCAATACCCGGCGACGATGTGATAGGATATTTAACCACTGAGGAAAATGTAATAATACATAAGGTTACCTGTGCTGAAGCCATTCGCTTAATGTCCAGGCACGGCGACAGAATAGTGTCAGCAAAATGGACCACCCATAAAGTGCTGTCGTTTCTTGCCCGTATTGAAATTCAAGGAATGGATAGAATTGGTATATTAAGCGAATTGGTTAAGGTTATCTCCGATGAGTTGCAGGTTAATATCCGTAAGCTCATCATCGAAAGCCACGACGGGATTTTTGAAAGTTCCATTGATCTTTATGTACATAACTCAGCCAATCTAAATAACCTCATAGGAAATGTAATGAAGATTAAAGGGGTTGAATCGGTTAGGCGTGTTGAGAAATTCGATAACTAATCGGATATCCCTTTCCCTTGTTTTAGATAAAGAAGAATCTTATGTAATTGATACATATCATCATCAAATTTTTTTTAAAACCTTTGGTTATGAATTAAAATAGCCTTATTTTTATCTATTCTAAATTTAAACTATTGCGCAATGGGCTGTGCATCAACTATTGATACTGTAAAAAAGATATTTATCGAATATCTGGCAAAAAAAGGGCATAGGAAAACTCCTGAACGTTTTGCCATCCTTGAGGAAATATACTCACGTGAAGGGCATTTCGATATTGAAACGCTGTATATCTTCATGAAAAATAAAAACTACCGGGTTAGCAGAGCTACTCTATACAACACCATTGAGCTGTTGCTTGAATCTAACTTAGTGGTTAAGCACCAATTCGGTAAAAATATAGCCCAATTCGAAAAGGCATTTGAATGTAAGCAACATGACCATCTTATATGCACCAAGTGTGGATCAGTTACTGAGTTTTGCGATCCCCGAATTCAAGAGATTAAATCAACCGCTGCAAAAAGTATGAATTTCAAGGTTTCCTATCATTCATTGTACCTTTATGGTATATGTCAGAAGTGTTTAATTGACAAAGGGTAAATCCAAATCAAGGGATTTTTACATTATACGGAACCTGTTGATAAATTATTGATAATTTACTCTCTCTTTTTAACAGGGAAACTAGTGTAAAGGCTTTAAATTACCTATCTTTAACTGTTCAATAAAAAAAAATTTATGCCAGACCTGCTAGGCTGGCATTTATTGCGGAATCTAATTATATAATCAAAAAGTTATGAAGGTTGATGTACTCCTAGGGCTTCAATGGGGCGATGAGGGAAAGGGTAAAATTGTGGATGTTCTTACTCCCACATATAATATTATTGCACGATTTCAAGGAGGCCCAAATGCAGGCCATTCCTTGGAATTTAACAAGATAAAGCACGTATTGCACACTATACCCTCGGGCATTTTCCATAACAAGTCCATAAATGTAATAGGGAATGGTGTTGTTATTGATCCAGTGGTATTTGCAAAGGAAATAGAAGTGCTCCGAGGTTTAGGGTTAGAACCTACAAATAACCTCATCATTTCAAAAAAGGCTCACCTAATCATCCCCTCTCATCGTGAACTCGATGCAGCTTCTGAAGCATCAAAAGGCAAAGAGAAAATAGGATCTACCCTGAAAGGCATTGGTCCAACTTACATGGACAAAACAGGACGCAATGGGATTAGAATAGGAGATATTATTCGCCCTGATTTCATGGATCGGTATAATATACTTAAGAAGAAACATGAAAATTTATTAAAGCAGTATGAGTACACACCCAATATTGATCAGCACGAAAAGGATTGGTTTGCAGGAATAAAAGTAATCAAGCAATTTAGATTAGTTGACTCTGAGTATTTGATTAATGAGTATTTGACTGAAGGAAAAAGAATCCTCGCTGAAGGTGCACAGGGATCCTTACTCGATATCGACTTTGGGTCATATCCTTTTGTAACTTCTTCAAATACTATTTGTGCTGGCGCTTGCAGCGGGTTAGGTATATCACCTAATAAAATTGGACAAGTACTGGGAATAGCTAAAGCTTACTGCACCAGAGTAGGATCCGGACCTTTCCCAACTGAATTAGATGATCAAGTTGGTCAAAAGTTACGAGACCAGGGTCGTGAGTATGGATCAACCACAGGTCGACCTCGTCGATGTGGTTGGCTCGACTTGGTTGCTCTTAAGTACTCGATTATGATCAACGGGGTTACATCGCTTATCATGACTAAAGCAGATGTGCTTGACACATTCGAAAGCATAAAAGTTGCCACAGCCTATAAGGTAAACGGCGAATTTTCACAGTATATGCCATTTGACATGGACTCAAACATTGAACCTGTCTACAAGGAATTTAAAGGGTGGAATGCTTCCATTGCTAATATTAGAAAGCAAGAAGATTTACCCGTCGATTTCACAAACTATGTTGAGTTCATCGAAAAGGAAGTGGGGATTTCCATTTCAATTATATCCGTTGGCCCCGATAGAGAGGCAACAATTTTCAGATAGAAGTACAGTAAATAGCTTATTCAATAAATAAATGGCATTATTATCTTCAATGAAGATAGTACATCCAGCTATTTTCTAGCATTAATATCAGAAAACTAGTTTACCTTAAGCACGTCGTTGAATACCTGTTTAAATGTATCCTTTGGCAATGCACCTGTGGCCATTTGAGGTTTTTCGTCTAAGGGTATAAATAGAATGGATGGAATACTCCTGATGCCAAAGATCCCCGCTAGTTCACGCTCTTTCTCGGTATCAACCTTATAGATATTTAGTTTACCATCATACTCTTTCGATAATTCTTCAAGTACGGGAGCAACCATTTTACAGGGTCCACACCAATCGGCATAGAAATCAATAACAGCAGGCTTGTCGCCTTCGAATTTCCATTCAGTATTTTTATCAAAATCAAAAACTTTTGTTTTAAATGACTCCAACGTTAAATGTTCAACCATGATTATAAATTTTAATTATGTTAATATTTAATTATGTTAATGTATTCGATACAAATAACATTCCCTTTTATTAAATGTTCATTGGAGTATTAACGACAACAAAACCTGATTTTTTAATTCGCTGTATTACATTAAGTTATGATTTTTAGCCAAAAAAAGTTTGATAGTAATTAATTACGCATGGTTAGAACTCAGCCATTAAATAGTAATTTTGTCAGTTAGCTTAACAATTTGTCATATTGAATATGCAGGATTATATCAACGAAAAAATATTCAGAGTAATTTCAGAGGCAGCTCAAGAGCTTAATAAACCAGCCTATGTGGTAGGAGGGTTTGTTCGCGACATATTTTTGAGACGCTCGTCAAAGGATATAGATATTGTAATTCAGGGATCTGGTATTGAACTGGCAGAATTAGTTGCCAAGAAGTTGGGCAACAGGAAGGTAAATGTTTTTAAACGCTTTGGAACAGCTCAGCTTAAGAGTGGTGACTGGGAGATTGAGTTTGTTGGTGCAAGAAAGGAGTCGTACAGCAGCGACTCGAGAAAACCTTTTGTTGAAGAAGGAACCATTGAGGACGACCAACGCCGTCGTGATTTTACCATGAATGCTTTAGCCATAAGCCTTCATAAAAGTTCATGGGGAGAACTAGTCGATCCCTTTGGTGGTTTAAACGATATAAAGGACAGGATCATTAGAACACCCTTAGAACCAGATCAAACATTTTCCGATGACCCTTTGAGAATGATGCGTGCCATAAGGTTTGCCACACAGCTAAACTTCGATATTGAACGGAATACTTTTAGCTCCATCAGTCGTAATAGGGAAAGATTGAAGATTATCTCGCGGGAGCGAATAGTTGATGAGGTTAATAAAATACTTCTCGCAAAACGACCTTCAAATGGTTTTATGCTGCTTGAGCAGACGGGTTTGCTTGAGCAATTCTTTCCTGAACTGCTTGCCCTTAAAGGAGTAGATACTGTTGATGGCAAGCATCATAAGGATAACTTTTATCATACACTACAAGTACTTGACAATGTGTCAGAGAAATCGGACAATCTTTGGCTCAGATGGGCAGCTCTGCTTCATGATATAGCAAAGCCAGCAACCAAAAAGTATATTAAGGGGCAGGGATGGACATTTCATGGACATGAGTTTATCGGATATAAGATGATTCCAAATATCTTTAAGAAGTTGAAGCTACCCTTAAATGAGAAGATGAAGTATGTGCAGAAACTTGTGCAGCTTCATTTGCGTCCAATAATCCTGTCAAGTGATGAGGTTACCGACTCAGCAGTTCGACGTTTGCTTTACGATGCTGGCAATGATGTTGACGACCTGATGATGCTTTGCGAAGCAGATATCACCTCAAAAAACGATTACAAGGTGAAGCAATACCTGGCCAATTTTGAGCTGGTTAGAAAAAAGTTGGTTGAGATTGAAGAGAAGGATGCCATACGTAATTTTCAACCTCCTATCAGTGGAGAAATGATTATGGCAATGTTCAATATACCCCCTAGTAAGCCCGTAGGGCTTATAAAGGATGCCATTAAGGATGCCATACTTGATGGCAAGATTCGTAATGACTTTAATGATGCATTCGAACTTATGCTGAAGCTAGGCAACAACTTAGGGTTAACATCTTATAAAACAAAGAAGGAGATTAGTGTAATTCTTCCAAAAGGTACTCCAACACAATCCGATTAAAAAGTTCTGCATCAGTTTCCATAAGGCTATGCCCAGTATCCTTAATAATTACTATGGAAAGATTATCCATTGCTTCGGTATATGGTTTAATTCTTTCGAAGGGAACCCATGTATCATTTTCGCCCCAGATAGCTAAAGCTTCGCTTTTAAAATCGGTAATATTTAAAGTATTACTAGGTTTTGCTCTTGAGTAAGCGCTGAGTATAGCCCTAGCCATACCCTTTTGCTTTAAGGGAGTATAGTATGCCATAACATCTTCGGAAGAGCCTTTTTGCCCATATGCCGATTCCAACAGCTTTTCTATTCGTTTGGGGCGAATAAATATTACTTTTCCTAATCCACCAAGGATCCATTCAAAAGGAGGAAAGGCAATAACTCGTTGTTTTATACTTCTTTCAGGTTGTAAATGGCTAAAAAGGGCAGGGGCAACAAAAACAACCCTATCAACCCTTTGGGGTTGAAGTATTGCCATCGCTTCCACTATACCACCACTCATTGAATGACCAAAAAGAACCCACTGATTATTTGGATTTATGCAAGAAGCGAAGCTCCAAAGCAATTTTGCCCTATTATCCACTGAGTGATTTATTCGACGACTTTTATCGCTGTAACCGAATGGAGGTACATCAACAGCAACAACATTAAACCCTGCATCATTCAGCGATTTTATACTTTTCTGCCACATATAGGTTGATCCTGCAAATCCATGAATCATCATTATCCAGGGTTTTTTATCCGGATCTTCATCTAAAACCCATGCACGATAATGCAAATTAACTCCTTCAACATTAATAAATTGGCTATTATCAAAAGGAATTGTGGCAGAACTATACTGTGACGAAATAGAGGTCTTAACGGATAACAAGAAAACGATCAATGCCAATGAAATAAAAAGACAAGAAAAGAATTTAAAACATTTCACGACGCATTTTTATTAAATATCAACAACTTACTTTAAATAACTTTAAATTAGATGACCAGCATTATTTATTGCATTTTCAATTTCTTCAATGTTCAGGGGTTTAAAGAAGCAATTAAGAATTAAGCCTTCATCCAATGCTTTTGCTATTTCTTCGGATAAGTTGAATCCGGTTAGAATGTAACATGCAATTTTTGGATATACAGCTTTGGCTTGTCGTATAAAATCTATGCCATTCATTCCCGGCATCTTCATATCGCTTACAATAGCTGATATATTAGAATTATGTTCAAGAATCTTAAGACCTTCACTGCCTGATAGTGATGTAAGAACAGTATATTTATCCTTAAAACAAGTTTCGAAAAGCATTAGATTAATTGGCTCATCGTCAACGTATAAAAGGGTAACGTTTTTACTCATGACTTCATATTTATGGGTAAGGAGACTAATACACTTGTTCCTTTTCCTTCCTCGGATTCAAACTCTAATGTACCGCCATGCTCTTTAATTATTGTTGCGGTTATGGACAGACCTAGTCCAGTACCTTTTCCCGGTTCCTTGGTTGTGAAGAATGGGTCTGTAATTTTTTTCAGATTCTCTTTGCTGATACCATAACCATTATCAGTGATGTAGATATTGACCTTATTTCTAATTTTTCTGGCTCTAATTGCAATAGAACCATTATTATCTATTGCTTGAACCGAGTTTGTAAGTATGTTTAGGATTGCTTGATGAAGTTGTCCCTCGTTGCAAAAAATAATATTCACATCATCCTCATAATCTTTAGTAATTATAATTCTATCCTTGGTTTGATTATGAATTATCATCAAGCAGTTATCAATGATATTACGAATATTGCATTTCACTTTAGCTTGAGGATCAATTCTGCTGTAATGGTTTAAACTCTTAACAATTATAGATGAGCGATTTACGCCCTCCTTTATTGCCATGATGAGCTGTTCGATAATTGGTTTTTTCTCTAGGTTTAAAAGTTGAATTTGTTTTTCAAGCCCTAATATTCCACCTTGTATAAAATTAAGGGGGTTGTTTATTTCATGGGCAATTCCTGCTGCAAGTACACCAAGCGATGCCATTTTTTCTGCTTGAAATAGTTGGTTCTGGGTTTCCTTTAATCGATCGAGAGTTTCCTGCAATTTTTCTCTTTGATCAAATAATTCCATATTAATAGCCGACAACTCTTCATTAGCGGTTTCAAGATCCTCAGTACGTTCCTGAACAAGTGTCTCGAGTTGAATTCGATTTTTCTCCTCAACCTCACGCAGCATTTTTTCGGCTTTCTTCATTTCAGTAATGTCCATCATTGAGCCGATGGACCCAAAGGTATTTCCGTTAGCATCAATTAGCGGAGCACCACTTACTAGAAAGTCAATTTTTCTTCCATCCTTTGTTTTAAAAGTTAATTCGTAGCTGCTCACTTTTTTATCAATTCTATCAATGTTTGCATTCTCAACAATTTTTAAATCTTCAGGGTCATGAAGCATTTTATACCCAATCTTTCCAATAATTTCGTCGGGTGTGTAGCCAAGGATCTCAGTGAATTTCTTGTTTACATATTGTACAACATGGTTATTATCTGCCATTATTACTACTTCATTCATGCTCTCCATAAGGGTTCTATACCTTTCTTCGCTTTCTTTAAGAGCGTTCTCAACTTTTTTCCTTTCAGAGATATCCCTTACCACAGCCAACACTCGACCTTCGCCTCCAATTTGTGTATTTCTAAGAGAGACTTCCACCCAGAAAAAACCACCATTTTTCTTTTTAGCGTGCCATTCAAATAATTGTGGTCCTTCTGTTAATGCTTTTTTAATATAATCTGCGGCTTTTTTATCATTAAAAGAGTTTTGGTTTGAAGAAATGTTTGAAACAGATAGATTGGTTACTTCTTCTTTGCCATTGTAACCATACATTTCAAGCATAATATCATTCACATCAAGTATTTTACCAGTTTTAGCGTCATGAATAATAATAGCTTCACTGGTTGAATTAAAAATAACCCGATAATTTTTTGCGTTTTCATTGGCTATTCTTTCTTTTTCCTCAATCTCTTTCATTGCCAATGCAATGGTTTTCTCATAACGTATTCGGTCAAAAATATTGAAAATGAGAAATATGATTAACCCTAATCCAACAACCAATATTATCCCAGCTACAATAATCAATTGATTTGTACGATTGGTTGCATCACTTACAGGAATTTCAACCATAATGCTCCATGGTTTACCCTCTCCAATATTGATTGGATAAAAGAAACGAAACACATTCTTTGCGGTAAACTCTGATTTTGTCTCTAGGGTTATTTGTTTACCATCTGAAACGGATCGGAAAATTGATGAGTCGGGATCGTTAAGAATGCTAAAAATATTCTTTGTAACATAAGCGGTATCAATATGACTAACTATCATTCCGCTGTTTGAGATTAACGTCAAGTACCCTGATTTATATAGCCTTACCTTATTTATTCTTTCGCGAAGATTAATAAAATCAATATCAATGCCAATAACTCCTAAAAGCTCCTTTCCCTCAATAAGGGGTAAGCTAATGGATGTGCCGAAGAATGAAATACTATAACCAGAATAAACCCATTTATAGGGTTCTACAATCAATTCTTTAAAGGTTTTCTTTGGTTCTAAGTAATGTGGTCCGAGATAATCGGCAACTGTCATTACCTCGTAGTTAATGCTGTTTCCATACCTAAAAAATCCACTGCCTAGTGTTCCGTGATCGTTGTAAATTGTATCACTAATATACTTTGCATCATACCCATCGAATGCATTTGGTTCCCAAAGTGTCCATATACCCAAAAAGTTTTTATTTTTCTCCAACTCAGTTCTGATAATATCTCTAACCAAGCTGCGATCACCTTTCAATTCCCTCAATAGCATTAATCTTTTGCCTATTGAATGAGCAACCATAAAAGCAGACGAAAAGTACTGCTCAGTTTCAACTGCAGCTTTTCTAGAAATTTCCTTAGCTAGCTCTTTCGAATCTTCATAAATATAATTCCTTAGGTTTACTCCAAAGTAGATGAATAGAAAAATAAAAAACGTGGCTGTAAGTAAAGCCGTAAAAAATGCTGATCTTAAACTTGTATATGATTTTATACCTGGCATAAATGGAGTTTTGGAAGTATATTCAAGAAAAAATCAACCCTAAACTGTAATAAAAGTAATTATGATTTTACAATATGCTGTTTAAACAGTTAAAGATTTTGACCAACAGCAATTGAAGTTTGATCAAGAAACTTAATGGGTGTTTTAATAATGGAATAGGAAATTAATCCATGAGCAAGGCATTAAAAATCAATTTAAACGTTCCCGAAGTCTGACCTCTATACTGTGGATTAAATGCCATAAGGATAACCTGACCCTTACTCTTTTTTACCCAGACCATTGCTGCTTTGTTTTCGAGTAATTCTCCATTTTTCATGTATCCACTAAGGCATGGGTTACCTTCGGGAAAAGATAAGATTACCCTTCTATCAGTATCAAAATAAGGGATAGATGTTTCAAAAGCAGCATCTCCGTTGTAGAATATTGAAAATGAATTTTTCAGTCCCAGAGTTAATGGGTGACTTTCTTTAGCGTTTACCTGAACATGTGCGCCGCTTACCTCAAACCCTGCTTTTGAAAGCGTTTGAATTACATTAGAAACAGGTAGTGTAAATTCGTCCTTGTTATCCTTATCAATTTCAATCTCCTGAACACCAAAAAAAAGTTCTGTTGATTGACCCCATGCAAGCACAGTACCACCATTATCAATAAATTTTAGGAGATTCTCTTTCCCCTTTTTTCCCATTCCTCTTGCATATTCAGGAGGTAGGTTCATTGGCATATAATCTTCACCACGTTTACGCTTTCCAGTCATTAACAGATTTGAGTTTTGATTTGGAATAATGATTACTTGAACGTTTTTTAGATTATTAGCTTCGGACAAATCATTTGGTCGTAAAACCTTGTAAGGGATATTATAAGTATCAAAAATAAACCGAGTCCAACCTGCATCCATATCATGAAACCAACTTTCAACTATTGCGATGGAAGGCATTTTGATCTCCTTAATTTGGTTGGATGAAATATTGTTGGTGTAAATTGGTGAAACGTAAAGATTTATATCGTTGATATCGCTTTTATTTTCAGAGGGAATTACAAAACTTCCCCTTGCTACTGATTTTCCATTTATTTCAAGATCTTCAATGGTCCTGTATACTTTACCGCGTTTTGAAATCACCGTAAACGCTATTTTATAGCTTTCGTTGTTACCATTTTCGAATACCAGATAATTGCCATTTTGGGAATTATCAATGTTAGTATTACCTTTTTCGAAAGGAATAATACTTTGCTCAAGATCTTTAGATTTAGTGTTTATTTCAAAGGCCTCAATACCCATAGTAAAAGGTAATGACCAACTGGTAATATCGTATGGTTTAATGATTTCCCCACCAGGAGTATATCTTCTTTCAGGATAAACTTGTTTCTCCATAACTTCCTTGATAAATGCCCTAAAGGGTTGGGCGAGGGGTATAGCAATATCTCCCTTTTGATAAATTCTACTATCAATATTTACATCTGTTTTAAGCTGATTAACAGATATTCCATGCTCTATAAGTAAATCAACAAATTTGCCCAATTCGCTTTTATCATTCTGATTGGCAGGTATTATGTAGTAGTAGGGAGGTTGACTTGTTCCCTTAGCATATTCTCTCTTACAAATGTCATTACGATGCTGTAGGATAAAATCCTTGTACATTGAAGCGGTTTTTAGCATTGAGAATGTTGAACTGAGTTCATAAGCAACTATATCGCTCAAACGCCACCATCCACCTTCCCAAGGTGAAATGAAATTCGAACCCTTTTTGTATTCCGATATGCCTTTACCCCAAACTTTTAATTCGTTTTTTTCAACATAGATTGGTGATGCCGTTTTTACGGAGGCACCTTCAGTAAGGAAACTTATCACATTTTTCCAAAGGCAGGTTTCTGTTGACCCTGGCCAGTAGTTATCAAAAATATATCGTTGCGAGATACCTGTTTGTCCCAAAGCAGTCATATCCTTCAGCATATTAGCTCCGAAAAGTCCAATCCAACTCCAAAGGGTTTCATCAATATTTTGTGCTATAGGGTCATGATTTGGTGGTACAAAGTATCTGGCACCAGTTGAACCCATCTGATGCTTTTCAACCATTACTTGTGGAAACCACTCCTTACTTGTTAATGCAGATATAGCTTTATTTTCTGGAAGAGTAAGCATCACAAAATCTCGATTTATATTATGGCCAGCATACTTATGGTATATTCCGGGTAGGTTTGTCCCTTCATACTTAGTTCCCTTATTCTTCATGTAGTTTTCGTTCACCAAGTTCATTCCATCGGGGTTGTGGCTGGGAACCATCATGTAAACTACATTGCTGAGCCAATTCAGCGTGTCTGCTCCAGTGGCTGTTAGAAGTTTATAAGCAATGGTAGGCGAAGCTTGCGCTGGCGCAACCTCGGTGGAATGCATAGTTAGTGTTCCCAGAACAAATACTTTTCCAGTGTTTTTTAGATCCTCAACTTCGCTTTGTTTAAGGGTATAATCTAGCGCCAATTTTTTATTGATCTCCTTTAGTTCATCCAAACTGGAAATGTTCTCTTCGGATGAGATACAAACCATGTACAATGGGCGCCCCATGGGTGTTAAACCGATCTGCATAGTTTTAATTCTACCGCTTTGCTTTTCAACTATTTTGAAATAGTCAATCATCTTTTCGTAGGTGAAAAGCATTTTATCTGCACCAGGCTCAAAACCAAAATGATGGATTGGTTTGGTAATATTTTGACTGAAAATTGATGTGATAGAGAGGGCTAATATGGCAACAATAGTTGCTAATCCCTTGATTGACTTACTGGTAGTTGTAGTCATTGAGGTAGGGCATTAAGTTAAAAGAATAAAAGTACATTGAAGATAACTCTCACTCAATATGAGTGATTTAAATAGGTAAAGTTTAATTGAGTTTATCTTTTTTTTCTAATCTTCTTTTGCAATTAAGCTAATTGCGGCACCACCTCCTGAAGCCAATTTTAGAAACAAATCGCTTTCACTGTTAACCTCAATAGAAGTGATTTTATAACTCGTTGGATTTTTATCCCAATGAGCATCAATGCCATCGGCGTAAATGGTTGCCATGTAGGTAATCCCTGGTTTTAGAAAATCGGTTTTAATAACCAATTCCCTCGCAGTTTCGTTGGTAATACTTCCCAAAAACCAGTTAAGGGTTTCACGCTCCTGACGAGCAATGGTAATGTATTCGCCAATTTCTCCATTTATTACTCGTGTTTGCTCCCAGTCTACACCTACATCTCTTATAAACTGAAAAGCGGGATGTCCTTCGTAGTACTCGGGTAAATCGGCAGCCATTTGTAGCGGGCTGTAAATCACAACATACAGCGCAAGTTGGTGGGCAATGGTAGTATTAACCTGATTGTTAGGCTTGTATGGATTTAGCTTGATGTTAAAAATTCCGGGTGTAAAATCGATTGGGCCTGCCAGCATTCGGGTAAAAGCCACTGTGGGCAAATGGTGGGGTGGATTTCCTCCATCGGATGCCCATGCGTTAAACTCTTGTCCTCTAAGTCCTTCGCGTGAAACATCGTTTGGATAGGTCCTTCGTAAACCTGTTGCCATTATGGGTTCGTGGCTGTTGACAGCCACCTTGTTTTTTGCTGCCATTTGAAGGACACGCATGTAATGGTTCACCATCCATTGCCCGTGATGGTACTCACCTTTGGGAATAATTGTACCAACATAGCCAGTTTTAACCATATCAATGCCATAGTGGTTCATTAGGGCATAAGCTGTGTCGAGCTGTTGATCGTAAGTGGTAACGGCTGATGATGTTTCGTGGTGCATAATCATTCGAACCCCTTTTTCATTCGAGTATCTTACAATCTCTTCCAAGTCGTAGTCAGGGTAGGGGGTAACAAAATCAAATATTCCCTCACGATTGGATCCAACCCAATTCTCCCATCCGGTATTCCATCCCTCAACCAGAACGGCTCCAATGCCATTGGCAGCGGCAAAATCGATATAGTGTTTAGTGTTTTCGGTTGTGGCACCATGTCGTCCGCTAGCCATATCCCACGACGATTTTTCCAGGTGCATCTCCCACCATATTCCAACATACTTTGTAGGTTTTATCCACGATACATCTCCCAGTTTATTTGGTTCGTTGAGGTTAAGAATTAGCCTTGATTCAACTAAATCGCCTGCCTTTTCGGCAATCTGAACGGTTCGCCAAGGAGTGTTAAAAGGGGTTTGCCGTTCTACTTTGTATGGGTTTCGTTCAGAACCTACCAGATTGCTTCGCATCTGAAGGTTTTCGGCATCAACCTCAAGGGTTATGCCCGAGTAGTCAATAAGTGCTGCTTCATGAAAGCTTAGGTATAGCCCATCCTGAGTTTTCATGGTGAGAGGTGTATTCACAGCATTTACAGGTATATACGTTTGTGCTAGGTTAAGGTGCTTACGTTTACCCAACGCATCAATATCAGCAAATGAGGTTTTATTGATTAAATGCTCGTATATGTCCCAGTCGCCGGGTATCCACCAACAGGTGTGATTACCTGTTAAGTTGAAATTAGTCCTTTCCTCAGCAATGAACACTTTTTCCATATTTTTTTGCTTGGGAAAGTGAAAACGAAAGCCAAATCCATCATCATAAACCCGAAATTCGGCTTTAAGTTGTCTTTTCAAACCCTTTTGCTCTTCAAAAAGAACGGTCAATTCATTGTAAGTGTTTTCCACAAATCGTTGCTCGCCCCAGGGCATTTCCCATGTCTCAGAGAATTTTTGGGTTTTTGTTTTGGCAATCGTTAACCCTTTTTTCAGCTCAGGGGCATCTGTAAACTCAAATCCCAGTAGGGATGTGTCCAAAACCAAAACGTTCTTGTATAGAACAGTATATGCAGCTTGCCCATTGGGCAGAGTAAAAACGTTTACCTTAATATTGCCAGTGGGGGATGTAATTTGCGATTGTTGAATTGTATTGCAGGAGTTTATTATAACAATTGCCAAGCCAAAGCAAAGAGTTTTAAATATTCTTTTAGAATTCATGGTTAAAGGGTTTATCGTTTAAATATTTTTATTGTTTAAGTCAAAGGTATAATTTTTAATGCTTTTATTATATAACCCAAAAAAATTCATTTGAAAAGAAAAGGCTACCCTGGGGTAGCCTTTTCTTAATAGAATAAATATTTTGTTTTTAGGGTTTATCCCACCAAACTCTAGTTGTAAGAAGATCTGCTCCTTGATTTGCAACAGCACCTTCGTATCCAGTTGGGTTTACACCACTTTCTTCAATTGGGTACTGTAGTCTTCTAGGAATACCATCTCCTTCAAGCTGGTTAAACATAATGTCGGTCATCACTCCTTCAACAAGTTGTCTGTGAGAAATTTCACCAGGATGCAATAGCATAAGAGGATAACCTTTACGACGATACTCAAACCATGCCTGTTCGGGCTGCATGTAGAAGGCCAAGTATTTTTGAGTCATTACATTTTCCTCATTGGCAGCAGGAACAGCGGCAATATATGCATCGATATCGGAAGTTGCAACACCCCAGAACTCCATGGAAGCCCTAATTCCAGCTTCGTACCAAGCCTGATTCCATCCATTGACTTCAGACATTATAAAGCAGTATTCAGCGTAATCCATGTAAGTATATCCAAAATCAGGCTCATGAATAACAGATGGATGCACTGTATAGTCAGGGCAATACTTAGCAAATGCTTTTGTATAAGTGTCTAACATTCCATAAGGCATACCAACATATTGACCAAAATATGGGCTTGTGTCATCTTCGTTGGGATAAGACCAAACATCGATTCTGGGATCAACAATACCTGCGAATGGGTTATTTTTACCAACGTTAAGAGTATCATTTCTTCCAGCAAGAATTTCGGTCAGGGTTTTTGTAATTGTAAAGTCGTTACGTGCTGAAACGAAAAATGCGATGTAAACAGGACCCTGATTGGGAGAATCCGGTAAATACTCAATAATTGCATTATCAGCATTGGATTCAAAAAAACTGCTGGCAGGTAGAGTTAAAACATCGTTTAAGTAAGCAGGCACTTTGTGATAAGCTCTTAGAGCTATTCTTAAGCGCAAAGTATTCCCAAATTTTTTCCACTTCTCCATGTTTCCATTATAAATTAAATCGCCCTTGGTTAAATTTGGAGCAGGTAATGAAAGATCAATCATACTATTTGCATCAATCAACTTTTGGATCATCAAAGCGTAGACATCCTCCTGCTTATCATACTTGGGTTGAAGAATTGAAGGATTTAGAGCTTCGCTGTAGGGAACATCTCCCCAAGAGTCCGTAATAATATTCATAATCCAAACCTGCAGAATGGTAGCAACAGCAATCTGGTGATCGTTCGGACCCGAAGATGAAGCTTGTACTCTTGTTGATTCATTGCTATTAAGATCAATGATTCTTTGCAGGTTCATCATAGTCCGGTAAAACATACTCCATGCGCTATTGTTAACAGCACTACGGAAGAGATACCTATCCTCATCGGAGTAGTTCCTTTGAGACCAGTGCTGGGCAAGTAAATGGTTTACACGTCCTCCAAACCATTCATCGCGGAGCCAATCTATAAGCACCTTCTCTGAATAGGTTAGCAGGTATCCAGTTTCAACAACTACGGATCTATTAGGGTCCGTATTAATTTCCTCAAAATCCTTAGTACAGCCGGCAACCAGCAACATAACAAGGGAGGAAATAAACGCTAATCTTTTAAGTGTTTTCATATCTATAATCGTTTATTTATTTAAAAGTTAAGACTAAGGTTTAATCCAAAGGTGCGAAGTGAAGGTAATGCGCCACCTTCAATTCCCTGAATGTTTCCAGCGGTGTGAACATACTCAGGATCCCAGTCAACGCCATCGGCTCTGCCCCAAATAGCGAGGTTTCGACCAAATGCAGATAGCTTAACATTGCTAACCGGACCGGTAAATTTTGAAGGGATTGTGTAACCGATCCTGATTTCACGAAGCTTAATATAATCGGTAGCAAATATGTTCTGTGGACCTCTGGCTCTGGAATAGTGATCGGCTGCCCATGTAGAAGCATCAATATAAGTAGTATTGGCAATAGGTATATCAGAATCTTCACCATTAGCGTTTGTGTATACAACATTTCCTTCAGAATCCAATCGGCCATATACACCTGTGTTGAGAACTCCACCACCTTCTGAAACATCATCGCGAATGTTTTTGCCATTATCATTTGTTTCACCAGTTTTTTCTAGTATTCCAGAGTAAACGCCCCACATGTGGGTTAATGAGAACGCCTTACCACCCTTTTGCATATCGACTTGTACCATCATATCCACACCCTTATATGAGAAGGTGTTAACAATACCTGCGTTCCAATCGGGGAGGTAACTACCTAAACTTGCCATAGGACCATTAAGATAACGACCAGTATTCGCTCCGCCTGCTTGAACAATTATGTTTCCATCATCATCGTAAACAAAATCGTTAGCTCGAATAGTTCCATACTTTTGACCTTCTTCAGCATGAATCTCGGCTCCAAAAAGCGCAGTTAATCGATAGGTTTCAACGTCTGGAGCAAGTTCAACGATCATGTTATCGTTCTTAGCATAGTTTAGAGTAATATCCCAGGTTAAACCATTCCAGTTTTTAAGCGGCGTTCCGGAAAGCAATACTTCAAAACCTTTGTTAACAACCAAACCTGCATTGATAAGTTGCCTTGTATAACCGGTTGTTGCAGAAGTGGCAACATCAATAATTTGATCTTCAGTTTCAGTATTATAGTATGTAAAGTCGAGACCTATTCTGTTTTGCAAGAACATTAGTTCAAGACCAGCTTCGTAGGAGTAGCTTCTTTCTGGTCTTAGAGTTGGATTGTTAAGGGTTCCCGGTAACGAATAGTTTGGATTAGAACCAAAGTTTGTGTTAGAATTATATGCTACTGCGGTTCTATAAGGATCTGTATCACCCCCTACTTCAGCATAGTTTAATCTAACCTTACCGAATGATAATAAGTTATTACCCTTCAGGGCACCAAGTTCTGAGAAAATAAAACTTGTGGTAATGCTAGGGTAAGAATATTGGTTATTTCCTTCTCCCAGTGCAGAAGTCCAGTCAGTACGGAAGGTAGCATCAACATAGATCATGCTACGATAACCAAGGGTTAAACTACCAAAAGTACTGTTTACCCTTTTATTTTCCAGGTAGTAGTATGGAACTGCTGTAACAACAGAGTTGCTTAGATGATACCAGTTACTGAGAAGTAGTCCACCTTGAGTGTAGCCACCAGTTCGGCTAAATTCATATTCCATTCTATTGGCTCCAAGCATGGCATTTAGAGTAATATCATCGGTAATATTCTTGTCAATTAAGAACATTCCTTCGTAGTTCATCTCTGTGCGTACCCTTTGGTTTATCGTATAACCTGATTCGGCCTGTGAACCAACTGCCACCCTGGTTTCAGCATTAAAATTATAATGATCCATATTGATTCTTGTGCGGAATTTAAGCCAGCTAAATAGGTTCAGACTAAAACCAATATTTCCGTAAACCCTATTACGTAAATCCTCGGGATAGTTTTCGAAATACGACCAGTATGGGTTATCGGAGTATACGGGTGTAGGGTTGCTCCACGAAGTTCTATTCCAAGTTCTTTGTGTTCCATCGGGGTTTTTGTATTCACTCATCTCTTTGTAGTCGAGTTGATTCTGACCCCATTGATTCATACGCATAACTGGGTTGTGATCTCCGTAACCATGCTCTGGGCGTCCTTTACCCCAGGTACGTACATAGTTAAATGTTGTAAAAGCTTCCAGATACTTACTAAATTTTCCGGTACCGTTAAAGTTTACAGCATTCCTTGTAATATTATTATTAGGAGTGTAACCATCAATGGACATATTTGTGTATGATAATCTGAAATCTCCCATTTCGTTTCCTCCAACCACAGCTACTGAATTTGTATAAGAAATTCCTGTGTCGAACATGCTTAAATGATTATTATCAGGATATACCCATGGTTTAGGAACCAGGTAGTTTTTGCTATCCCACTCATCGAAAGAGTTCCAAGCAAGTACTAAAATATTTGGGTCATATTTTGGTCCCCAACTCTCATCAAGGGCAAAATCAGGAATTCTATAAATTGTTCCATTAATCTCTGCAGTCTCAAATCCATCCAGTGAAGTTGCACCTGAAGCAATACTTCCTCCACCATAAACTTTCTGGTGAGCTGGACTATAGGCTACATTTTCGAAAGTAACACCAGAGTTGAAAGTAACACCAAGCCCTTTCTGTGCTTTTCCTTTTTTTGTTGTTATAAGTACTACTCCGTTCAAAGCTCTCGATCCATAGAGCGCACTTGCTGCAGCACCTTTAAGAACAGAGATTGATTCAACATCGTCGGGGTTGATGTCCTGGGCCATGTTTCCAAAGTCAACACCACCAGCACCACGAGCAGCATCTGCTGAGTGATAGCTTGAGTTATCGATGGCTACCCCATCAACTACAAAAAGAGGACTGTTATTACCAGTAACAGAAGCAATACCACGGATGACGATATTTGCCGAACCACCTGTATTTCCACTGGAACCAGTAATTTGAACTCCAGCAATTTTACCGGTTAGTGAGTTCAGTACGTTTGTTTGTCCAACCTGCTTGATGTCATCACCTTGTACCTCCTGAATGGAGTATCCCAGCGCTTTCTTCTCGCGTGAGATACCGAGGGCAGTAACCACGATTTCCTCCAGGGTAACAAATTCTGATTCAAGAGCAACATCAATAACAGTTCTCCCTGCAATTTCCACTTCAGTGGTAGCAATACCAACGAATGAAAAAACAAGGGTTGTTGCTGTTTGCGGAACGCCCAAGGAGTACTTTCCATCCGCATCGGAGGAAGTACCAATGGTTGTTCCTTTTACCTGTACGGATGCTCCAGGAATGGGCATCCCATCCTCGGCACTGGTTACAGTACCGGTAATTTGCACAGTTTGCGCATGTAGAAAATTAAGACCTACAAACGCAATCAATGCAAGGAATACGCATAGTCTTTTCATAGAATAAGATTTAGGGTTTGTTAAATAGAGTTAATAACATGTGCAAATTTATGAATCGATACTTCAAATGCAAACGATTACAGAGAAAAAATTAAAAATGAAAAAAAATTAACAATCAATTATTAAGTTGAATAAGCATTAGATTTCTATTAATAATTATGTAACGTGTTTATCGTCAATTAAATAAAATATTGTTTCTCTAATTAAGGATCTTTTTTAAAAAAAAAAAAAAACAGCGATTTACGCTGCTTTTTTAATGATTTGCGAATATTATCCGCCAAAATCGTCAAATGCAATCATCTCATCAGGAACACCAAGATCGTAAAGCATCTTGAAAACAGCTTCGTTCATCATAGGTGGTCCACAAAGGTAATATTCTATATCTTCGGGTGCATCATTGTTGGTTAAGTAGTTATCAAGAATTACCTGATGAATGAATCCTGTGTAGCCATCCCAATTGTCCTCTGACTTAGGCTCAGAGAGAGCTATATGGAAGGTAAAGTTGGGAAATTTCTTCTCAATCGCCCTGAAATGCTCCTCATAGAAAATTTCTCTTCTGGAACGAGCTCCGTACCAGAAACTAGCTTTACGTCCAGTTTTTAATGTGTTAAAAAGATGGAAGATGTGCGATCGCATGGGAGCCATACCAGCTCCACCACCTATAAACATCATCTCATTTTCGGTATCTTTAATAAAGAACTCGCCATACGGACCACTGATAAAGACCTTGTCACCAGGTTTGCGTGAGAAGATAAAGCTTGAGCAAACCCCCGGATTTACATTCATAAATGTGTTTTTAGTTCTGTCCCATGGTGGGGTTGCAATTCGCACGTTTAGCATAATAATTTCATTCTCAGCGGGGTGGCTAGCCATTGAGTAAGCCCTATATGTTTCCTCTGAATTCTTCATCTTCAGATCCCACATCTTGAACTTGTCCCATTCGTCACGAAATTCTTCATCAACAAATATATCCTTGGAAAAATCTACCTCAATCTTGGGTACATCGATTTGTATGTAACCTCCAGAACGGAACTCTAGCTTTTCTCCCTCAGGTAATTTAACCACAAATTCTTTGATGAAAGTAGCAACATTCCTATTTGAAACAACCTCACACTCCCATTTTTTAATGCCCATTACCTCTTCGGGTACTTTGATTTTTATATCCTCGCGAATTTTTACCTGGCAACCCAGCCTCCACTGTTCCATTTGTTGACGTCGTGTAAAGTATCCCACTTCAGTGGGTAGAATTGTTCCTCCCCCTTCGAGCACTTGGCACTTACACATGGCGCAGGTTCCACCTCCACCGCATGCCGAAGGAAGATAAATACCATTATTACTAAGTGTAGTAAGCACAGTGCTACCTGGCTCTACCTTTATTTCTCTTTCGTCGTTAATGGTTAGGGTAACTTCTCCCTGAGGAGTTAACTTCTTCTTTGCAAATAGCAAAAGAGCGACCAGCAAGCTTATAACAACTAAGAAAACAAGAATAGCCGAAAGTATAATTGAAAAGTTTGATGCTAAAAGTATCATATTGTTAGTATTTCAATTTTTTACAATTTTATCCCCATAAAGGTCATAAAGGCTATACCCATAAGCCCTGTGATTATAAACGTTATACCCAAGCCGCGAAGTGGAGCAGGTACGTTAGAATACTTAAGTTTTTCCCTTATTGCAGCTATTCCAACAATGGCTAGGAACCATCCAACACCAGAACCCAAACCAAATACGGTTGCCTCAGTTAGATTTACATATTCTCGTTCCTGCATAAACAGTGATCCACCTAGAATTGCACAGTTTACGGCTATAAGGGGCAAAAATATTCCTAAGGAATTGTAAAGAGCAGGCGAGAACTTTTCGATGATCATTTCCACCAGTTGAACCATGGAAGCAATAACTGCTATGAACATGATAAACGAGAGGAAACTTAGATCCATATTGGCTAGGGCAGGACTAAGCCATGCAAGAGCACCTGATGATAGTAGGTAATTGTTTATAAGATAGTTAACTGGTACAGTAATGCCCAACACGAAGATTACTGCTATGCCCAATCCTGTTGATGTCTTCACCGTTTTCGATACTGCTAGATAAGAACACATACCCAGAAAGTATGCGAATATCATGTTGTCGACAAAAATAGACTTAACAAAAATGCTAGCTAGATTTTCCATATTCTAGAGTATTTCAATTTATTCTTTTTCAATTAATTCTCTGGTTCTGCTTCGCTGAATCCAAATAATAATCCCCACAATTATTAGAGCCATTGGGGGCAAAATGAAAAGTCCATTATTCTCGTAAAAACCACCATTTTTAATGTAAAATGAGTCGGGTATTATTCTGTAGTCCCAAAGAGTTCCCGAACCAAGCAACTCTCGGAAAAAACCTACTATTACTAGTATTATACCATACCCAATTCCATTGCCAAGCCCATCGAGGGTTGAAGGCCAGGGCTTATTTCCAAGGGCAAAGGCTTCGAGTCGTCCCATGATGATGCAGTTGGTAATGATTAGACCAACGAAAACCGAAAGTTGCTTACTTACATCGTAGGCAAATGCTTTGAGGATTTCATCGACTAAAATTACTAACGAGGCAATTATTACAAGCTGGACGATAATTCTGATTCGGGAGGGAATAGTATTCCTTAATAGCGATGTTATCACATTTGCAATTGTTAAAACAGCGATGACCGAAATAGCCATAACAACCGATGGTTCCAATTTTACAGTGACAGCTAAAGCGGAGCAGATGCCTAAAACAAGTACTGTAATTGGGTTATTTCGGTTTAAAGGATCAGTTATCAGCTTTACATTCTTTGCTGAGAACAAAGGTTCACTTTCAATCTTCACGCTCATGGTTCAGTGCTTTTGATTTAGTAAAAAAATTTTGATAATTTTTAAGGCAATCCTTAATCATATCCTCAAGCCCCTGGCTTGTTATGGTTCCTCCCGAAACAGCATCAACGCCATGAATATCGTCTGATTGAGTTCCACCTTTAACTACTGCTATGGATACAAAATTACCATCTTGGAATATTTGTTTACCTTTAAATTGAGATTGGAAATCGGTGGTTGCTATTTCGGCTCCCAGTCCTGGTGTTTCAGATTTGTGGGCAAAAGATGCTCCAAAAATAGTGTTAAAATCATCGTTGAGCGAAATATAACCCCAAATTGGACCCCAAAGACCTCTACCAAGTAATGGTAATATATATTTAAGAGATCCATCATCCATTTGTGCTACGTAAACAGGAAGATTTTGCTCAGTGGCAGGTTTCGAAAACTCTAACTTTAGGTTAATGTCAAAGGGATCAACCCCTTCTACCATTTCGCCATTATTGTTTACCGCAAATTGATCAACTATGACCCTGTTAAACTCATTTTCCACGTATTCGTGTTTATTCTTGGCAGTGGTAACTTCGTCTGCTCCCCCAACCGATTTAAGGATATCTAACCTTTTCTCAGTTTCGATATTCTTCTGTTGGAATGGCTTAAGTGCGGTTGAAGCCAAGGAGAGCAGCGCTGCAACCACAATTACCATTATGGAGGAGTAAACGAATATGTATGTATTGCTCTGTTTGTTCATAACCATATTTTTTAGCTGGATTGGGCAACCTTAGCTGCACGTTTTAGACGTTTTTTAATATTAGCTTGTATAACGTAATGATCTATTAAGGGTGCAAAAGCATTCATTAAAAGTATGGATAACATCATCCCTTCGGGATAGGCAGGGTTTACCACCCTAACCAAAACGGCTAGTATACCAATAAGAAAACCGTATATCCATTTTCCTCTTTCGGTTTGTGAGGCGGTTACAGGATCGGTAGCCATGAAAACTGCGCCGAAGGCAAAACCTCCCATAATTATGTGCTGCCATGCTGGTATCTCCATAAATGGATTAACAGCAAATGCGTTGAATATTAATCCCATTACTAGCCCCCCCGCAACAGTGGATGTTATTATTTTCCAACTACCTATTCCTGTGAATATTAGTATGATGGCTCCAAGAAGAATGGCAAGGGTTGAAGTCTCACCAATGGAGCCTGGGATAATACCTAAAAACATGTCCCATGATGATGGAATTTTATCAATCTGGTATGCTGCAGCATGTGCCAGAGGTGTTGCTCCCGAAAAACCATCCACAATCCCTTCTCCTTTTGTTAAGCCTGATACCCAAACGTAATCGCCGCTCATGTGCGATGGATAGGCGAAGAAAAGGAATGCACGGGCAAGAAGAGCGGGGTTAAATATGTTCATACCGGTGCCTCCAAAAACTTCCTTTCCGATAACAACAGTAAAAGCTGTTGCCAATGCAACCATCCATAAGGGAATATCAACAGGTACAATCAGTGGGATTAACATTCCGGTAACCAAGAAACCCTCGTTAACCTCATGCTTACGTATTTGGGCAAATGCAAATTCAATGCTAAGCCCTACAACATATGAAACAATAATGATGGGAACCACTTTTATGAATCCGTAGAGAAAAACACTCCAGAAATCTGTAGATCCGTGAGTAGCCATAGCATTCTGATAACCAACATTCCACATGCCAAATAGCAGGGCGGGCATAAGTGCCATCACAACAATGATCATTGTTCGTTTCATATCAATTGCATCACGAATATGGCTCCCTTTATTTGTAACCTTATTGGGTACGAAAAGAAAAGTTTCGAAGGCGTCGAAAGTGGAATGAAACATCTCCAGCTTACCTCCCTTCTCGAAATGGGGTTTAATTTTATCGACTATGTTTCGAAGTGCTTTCATTATTTGGCATTTATAAGTGCATATCAAGTTATACAATAGACAATTTCTGAATAATTAGCCCAACTCTTTGATCATCAAATCAATTCCTTCTCGAATAATAGATTGAACTTCAGTTTTTGAAGTACAAACATACTCACAAAGGGCAAAATCTTCCTCTGCGACCTCGTAGATTCCAAGGTTTTCCATTTTATCAATGTCCTTCGCAAGAATTGCTTTAATAAGATGAACCGGGAAAATATCCATAGGTAGTACTTTCTCGAACTGCCCTGTCATCACATAGGCTCTTTCGCCTCCATTGAGGTTAGTATGTACATAATATTTTTTCCATGGAGTAAGCCATGAAAAGAAAGTATGCGACATGCTAAATTTCCCAAAACCAGGATTAGCCCATCCCATGAATTCATAGTGGTTTCCCTCTGGAATCACGGTTACCATATTGTCATAAAAACCGAGGAATCCATTTTCACTAATCTTGTTACCGGTTAGAACATTACCGCTTATGAAGCGAAGCTTATCTGGAGATTGGGCTAAATTATCTTTAACAATATTTTTAATGGATGCACCAGTTTTAAGGATAAAGTATCGAGGTTTAAGTACCTCCGAACCAGCAAGGGCAATAACTTTTGTGGCATCGTAAATACCCTTAATAAATAATCGTCCAATAATTATAATATCCAAGGGATTCACCACCCAAACAACCTCTCCCTTATTGATAGGATCGATATGGTGTATTTGAACTCCCACATTTCCTGTGGGATGTGGTCCGGAAAATTTATTTATTTGCACACCCTTGGCTTTGCAGAATACATTACTAGGAGGATAATCGGCATTTACATTGAGGTGAATTTTACCACTGGTAAGCTTGGAAAGCGCATCGACACCTGCTTGAAATGCTTCAACTTCATCCATTACTGAAAAATCAATATCTGGAGATAAAGGAGCGGTATCAAATGTTGAGATATGAATTGCTTTTGGAGTATCTTTTGGGTTAGCAACAATAAAATAGGGGCGTTGCCTTACGGTTGGCCACAGCCCACTTTTAAGCATCTTACCGATGATCTCATCCCGAGAAAGTAGCTTAGGATCTTCTGTTCCAAAATTCTCATATTCCTGCTCTGGATCAGGTATAATAATAACCTCAAGAATTCTTCTTTGCTCACCACGCTTAACCAAATGAACCTCTCCGCTTATAGGTGAGGTGAAGACAATCTCAGGATGGTACTTGTCGAAGAAAATGGGGGACCCTGCTTTAACCCTATCACCCTCCTTGACACTAAGTTTTGGAGTAGTGCCAGGAAAATCAGTAGGTTTAATTGCATATGCTTCAGCCTGTTCTGCTCGTGTAAATACCTTTTCGGATTCGCCTTTTAAGGGAATGTTCAAGCCTTTTCGAATCTTATATACCTTTGGCATGATTATGGATTTATGTTAACAGAAAACAAAGTTAAAAAAATAAATCATCTTGATCTTTAAAATTAGAAACGACAAATATAATATTCAACATGTTTTAATATTTAATTAAACAGAGAAATGTTAATTCATTTCTCAAACAATTTTATTATATTTTGTCGGTAATTAAATCAAAAAAAACTTATAAAATTCCAAGTTTTACAATTCATCAGGTTTTGTTACGTTACTTTTACACATCTAAAAAATATCAATGAAAAGATTTCCTGTTGATACAACACTTCAAATTTTAAGTTTTTTGCTGCTATTGTTTTTTTGTTATCCAACAAATAACATCAAAGCGCAAAAAAATGTTCAAACCAATGGCAGTAGTACATTGGAATATAATAAATCGTCGAATATTAAATCTATTAAGTTACACAGGTTGGGATGGGAACTATCTGAACCTGCCATTGAATTGAATGCAAATGATAAGTTACAAGTTAGCTTTGATGATATCTCAGGGAATCCGGAAACCTATTCATACTCTTTAATTCACTGCGATTCGGAATGGAATCCTTCCCCTATCTTCATAAATGATTTTATGGAAGGTTTTGAGGTAAACGAAGTAAAGGATTTCAGTTTTTCCTCAGGAACAATCATGGATTACATGCATTTTCGATTGGAAATTCCTAACCAGGATATACGACTAAAAATTTCAGGCAACTATCTGTTAAGAATTTTCAGCACATATAATCCTGAGGAGGTTTTGATACAAAGACGTTTTATTGTGTTTGAATCCCTTTTGTCCATTTCAGCACAAATCCGCCAACCATCAACAGGAGAATATCGTTATAGCGGGCAACAAATTGATTTAAAAATAAATACAACTGGAATTAGAATCTCGGACCCTCACTCCGAAATAAAGACCAATGTTTGTCAGAATTATCTATTTCAGGGTTGTTCCCAAAACATAAAACCTACTTATATCAAGAACGGTGAGTTAGACTATTCGCATCCTGATGCTTTGATTTTCCAAGGGGTGAATGAATTTAGGCTTTTCGATACCAGAAATATTAGGCAACAGGGTCAAGGGGTTTTATCTATAGATTATTACGGGGGAGTTTTTCAGGTACTCCTAAAACCTGATGAAAACCGTCGGAGACAAAAATATTCTTACTACTCCGATTTAAACGGAAGGTATGTTGTGGGTCTGGAAAGAAGTTCACAAAGCCATATCGAGGCCGATTATCTGTGGACATACTTTACCCTGAAAGCACCATTGGAGTTGGATGAAGGTAAAAGCGTTTACCTATTTGGTGAGCTTACCGGCTGGCAAATAAGCCCTGATAATCGTTTAGAGTATAATTATCAAAGGCAGACTTATGAAACCAGACTTTTACTTAAACAGGGAGCATATAGCTATCGCTATGTATTGGCAGATAATAAAACCGGGGAGGTGGATGTCACCCATTTTGAAGGAAGCCATTTTGATACAGAAAACACTTATATGGTATTGGTATACTATAAACCCCTTGGAACTAGGTACGAAAGAATTATTGGCTATCAGAGGTTAAGTACAACTAAATGATTAATGAGATTGTTGTACACAATAATTATATTTTTAACTCATTTCTTTTAAGGCTTGCTGTGATCTGGTGTGATCGGGATTGACTTTGAGTGCAGAGTTAAAATGTTTTCGAGCCAAGGTTTTATTTCCTCTGTTTTTTTCAATCATTCCTAAATAGTAATAAGCTTCCCCAATATTCTTGTCTGCCATGTCAGGGTTTTCTCCAATGTAGGAATTCAAATATTTAACCCCATTTTCACTATGCTTTTCGCCGCTAAAGGATGCCATTCTTCCTGCAACGAGCAGCAAATTTCGATTGGTTGGGAATCGCTCAATAGCTTTTTCGTAAACATCCATAGCCTCATCAAACTTTGATTGCGATTGGTAAACCGAAGCCAGGGAGTAATGGTATTTAACGCTGTCGGGAGATATGTTTAGGGCCTTTTTATAGTTTGATTCGGCATCTGAGTATTTTTCCTCTGCATGGGCAATCAATCCAATGGCTCTGTAACCATCTGCCTTGCTTCGTTTCATTATGCTATTGGCAAGAGCAATTGCCTTGTCGCTTCCGCCGCCCATAAACCCAGGCGCCTGCATGTAGTAACCAATGAGCATTAATGGGGTGTTCATGTCCATTGGGTTTAGCCTAATGGCCTCCTCCATGTGTTTTCGAAGGGTTGGAGCCATGGTTGCCTGGCTAAACTTGTTTGCTTTAGTAATAATATTGCCCAAGGCATTTACCATGGCTACATGGTATTTTGCAACCTCGGTATTAACCGATAATGCTTGCTTAAGGTATTCCTCCGCTTTTATGAAATCTTGCTTATGCATTGATATTAAGCCCATATGATAGCGACTCTCCGCGTAGTGTTTGTTGTCTTTGGCAAAAGCATTAAATACTTTATACGCCTCATCGTAATCTTTCTGGCTGTAAAGTGTAAGTGCGTGGTTGAAATTTTGAGCGAAGCAAATGCTGGCATACGTAAATAAAGCGGCTAAAAGAACTACTAATCTCATTTCCAATAAAGTTAAAATATTACCCAAAAATAGTGAGAAGAAGACAAGTTAACCCTTTTTCATTGTTAATAAAAGCTATTGAGCCAACCTTTTCAATGCGCTCTCCTTATAGCTACGGCCAATTGGTATTTGCTTATCGCCAATATTCACATTGCAATGGGTAAATGCTGAGATATATTTCGTGTTTACAATGAAAGAACGATGTATCCTTAGTATGTTGTCGAAATGGTGTAGCTGATCCCCTAATGCGTTTAATCTTGTGTAACACACAAGTTTGCCCTGTGTTGTATGGACTTTAACATAATCGTCTAAACTCTCGATGTAGAGAATATCGTCCACCTTGATCTTATGGTTCTTCTTCTCGGATTTTAGAACGATAAAATTGGGTTCATTCTCATCATGTCCTTCGTTTACAGCTCTTTTTTGCTGATCGAGAAACTTATTTATGGCCTTAAGGAATCTTTCAAATGGAATTGGTTTTACCAGGTAATCCAAGGCATCAACCTCAAAGGCATCGGCCGCATAGTTGCGATAAGCTGTGGTAAAGATTACTGTTGGGGGTTTGGTTATCGACTTGATAAATTCAAGCCCGTTGATGCCGGGCATTTGAATATCGAGAAATATCAAATCAATCGGTTGCTGATGAAGAATCTTTAATGCATCTATGGCATTTGTAAATCCACCAACATTCTTAAACTCCTCAAATTTCTCGAGATAGCTGCCTATCACTCTTATAGCAATGGGTTCATCGTCGATAATGATGCACGAGTATTGGGTGTTTTTCATTTTCACTCAATTTCCAGATGAAGCGATACGATAAACTGGTTGTTTTCTGTGGTTATTATAAGTTTATGCTTGTTTCTGTAGAGCAAATTTAATCGTTCCTCAACATTTTTCAACCCAATTCCTGTGGATGTCGAATCAGATAGAGTAAAGTAGTTGTTAACCACCATAAAATCAATGCTTTTATTTATTGATATCAAGCTGATTGAGATGTTGCTCTCGCCCGAGTTACGATTGGCCCCATGTTTAAAGGCATTCTCCACGAAGGAGAAAAGGATCAATGGAGCGATGGTTTGATTATCAATAGAATCGGGGAAATTGATATTTAGCTTTAGCCTATTATCGAATCGTATTGTCTCGAGATCGATGTAGTTGCGGATAAATTGAACCTCTTTTTTTAGGGGCACTTTCTCCTGATTGCACTCGTAGAGCATGTAGTCGAGCAGGGCAGAAAGTTTCAGAATCACCTCTGGAGTTTCATCCGATCGTTCCATCCAAAGACCGTAAAGGTTGTTGAGCATATTGAAAAGGAAATGTGGCTGAAGCTGTCCCTGTAGCAGTTTTAGCTGCGCCTCTTTCAGCTTAAGTTCAGTTTCGACCTTCTGTTGCGAGATTCTCTCGTGCTCCATCTGCTTGGTAAACGTTTCCTTAACGAAATGGACGATGGATGCAAAAAGCGTAATTAGGTAACTACCAGAAATTAAAAGGATTAAATCGGTAAAGCTAGGAAGTGCGGTGCCGTGAAAATAGCTTGCAGTGTACCAAAGTATTAAAAACAAACACAGAAAAATTATCCATATGGTGATGCTAATGGCAAACACCAGAAGGTAGAGAAAAAGCGAGTATCTTCTTGCAAAAAGAAAATTTGGGATAAGGTACTTGTTGATTACCAGTGTTAGGAAAAAGCTCATGGTTGCTAGGGTGAGAACAACCACAATCCGAATGTTTAAATCGTAAGTTCTACTGCTAAACACAAAGAATAGAATTAACGTGGCGAATACCCAGTAAAGGGGTTGCCAAATCTTTTTGTGCCGATTGAGAAAATTAATGTTTTCGATCCTTGTTTCCATAGTGAATTCAAAGATAAAGGCTATTGTTTAATATCGAACTATATCTTGTGTAATTTCGGCGAACAGAAGTTTTTTACCCCTAAAGCGTGTTTTTTATGCGTAAACGCATTTCCTTTGCTGTTGGGGGAGGAGGATTTGCTGTTGGCCTAAAAAGTTTTTTTTCAAACTTTCGGCGCATCAACTTTGGCCAAGTATTAACCTAAAATTATTAGCCATGTTGTATCAAAATCTTGTTGAAGGAGGCCTACTGTTTATGCTTCCAATTTACATCCTTTGGGTTGTTGTTATTGCCCTAAATCTTGCGCTTATATACCGATTGGCGGTAAAGAAGACAGGCGATTCAAAGCGAATTAAGGAGTTGATCCTTTTCCTTGGTAGTTTGGCATTTCTCTGGGGAATTCTGGGACAAGTTACAGGAATGATTCAAGCGCTGGCTTGCGTTGAAGCTGTTGGCGACATTTCTCCTGCGTTAATTGCGGGAGGGTTTAAAGTTTCGTTGCTGGCCCCAGTTTACGGATTCGTGCTTTTCATTTTCTCGTTTGTATCGTGGTTTGCCTTTAGAAGGCTTGATAAATAACCCTGTAGTAAATGAAGCATTACTGCCCCGAAATTTTCCATTTTAAAAAAGGGAGATTTCGGGGCTTGTTTTTTTTGACTATTTATGGATATGCCTTTCAATTATTTCAAATTAGTTCATATCAAGTATTTTTTTTTATTTCTTGAACAGTTAGTTTTGCTTGGTGTAAATTTCTTGTGATTTGTTTAAACGAATAAAATAGTTGGTAAAAAAACGCCCTTGTATTAAATAACTACTAATTTAGCTCAACCAAAAATTCCTTTAAACCACTTTTCTTAAACCAAAAACAAACCCTAATGAAAAAACTCTATGCGCTCGTTATAAGTGCTTTACTAATGCCGTTAAGTTTAATGGGGCAGGTACCCAATGGCATTAACTACCAAGCAATTATTCGTAACACATCTGGGGAAATAATGCCCATTCACGAGGTTGAACTGGAGATTTCCATTTTACATCAGTCGGTGTCAGGAGAAGAAGTTTTTTCTGAAATTCACAATGTAACAACAAATCTTCAGGGTTTGGTTAACATCACGATTGGTTCAATCAATTCCATTGAATTTTTGGAAATCGATTGGTCGGATCCCCCATACTTTATTTCGGTTACAATCGATGATACTCATCTGGGAACGTCACAGATTTTAAGCGTTCCTTACGCCTTGTTTGCCAATACTGCAGGAAAGGCGATGAGCCTAGAATACGATAATATTTTAAACAAACCCGAGTTTCTATTTTTTTGGGCCGATCGAGATGGAGATGGTTATGGCGATCCCTACAGTGCAATTTATGCTCCTTTTGCACCCGATGGATATGTAATAAACTCTGACGATTGCAACGATAACTCTATTAGCATAAATCCCGGTGAAGTTGAAGTTGTAGATGGAATTGATAATGATTGCGATGGTTTTATTGATTGTGATGATCCAGACATTGCAGATACATCAGAATGTTTGGATTCTGATGGAGATGGTACAGCGAATGAGTACGATAACTGCCCAGATATTTATAACCCCGACCAGCAAGACACTGATGGCGATGGGTTGGGCGATGCCTGCGACCCGGATGACGATAATGATGATGTTTTGGATATAGATGATAATTGCCCTTATGTATTTAACCCCGATCAGCAAAACACCGATGGCGATGGGTTAGGAGATGCCTGCGACCCGGATGACGACAATGATGGAATAATGGATGCGTTTGATAATTGTCCTTTAGTTCCTAACCAGGATCAACACGATTTTGATAGCGATGGCATAGGCGATGCCTGTGATCCCGACGATGACAATGATGGAATTCTGGATGTGTTTGATAATTGCCCTTATGTATATAACCCCGAACAGCAAGACACCGATGGAGATGGTATGGGAGATTCCTGCGATCCTGACATTGACAATGATGGGGTTCTAAATGAGTATGATAATTGCCCTTATGTATTTAACCCTGATCAGTTGGATACCGATGGGAATGGTGTAGGGGATGCCTGCGATGATGAAATCATTTATTGTTTTGTGAATGGGGATTGCCCTGTAGGATTTATTTGTTCTGTTGAGGGAATTTGCGTGCCCGAGCCACCTGAAGAAGATTGCAGCGATGGAGTGGACAATGATGGTGATGGCTTTATCGATTGCGATGATCCCGATTGTGACTCAGAATGTGGAACAAACAATGATATTGATGGTGATGGAGTTCACAATATTATAGATAATTGCCCGAATACTCCAAATCCAGATCAGCTTGATAGCGATGGCGATGGAATTGGCGATGCATGTGATAATTGTCCGGATGAACCAAATCCAGGTCAGCAGGATAGCAACGGAAACGGTATTGGCGATGCATGTGAAGGAATTGTAGATATGGATGAGGATGGATATCCCTCTGATGTTGACTGTAACGATAATGATCCTTTTATACATCCAGGAGCTGATGAATCTTGTAATGGAGTTGACGATGACTGTGATGGAGAAATTGATGAAGACTTTTTATTCAACGGAAATCCATTGGGATATGCCTGCGATGGCAACGGCGAATGTGGAATGGGAATGGTTATCTGCGATCCTAGCGGGTTGTTAGCAATTTGTTCAAGCCAAGATCAGGCTACTGAGGAAATCTGTGATGGCAAAGACAATGATTGCAATGGTTTTGTTGATGACGTTGAAGATATGCCTGTATGGTATCAGGATATGGACGGAGACGGTTTTGGAAACATTGATTTCCCTATGGAATCATGCATTGAACCCACAGGATATGTTGAGAATTATGATGATTGTGATGACGAAAACCCGGATATCAATCCCTTTGCCGAGGAGGTGACCGATGGGGTTGATAATAACTGCGATGGGCAAATCGATGAAAACGAATATCCCTTTTGGGATGATGATGAAGATGGCATATTGAACGGAGTGGATAATTGTCCTAATGTTCCAAATCCTGATCAGAGCGATTTGGATGGTGATGGTGTTGGCGATGTGTGCGATAATTGTCCTACAACCGCAAATTCCTATCAGTATGATTCTGACCTTGACAATATTGGTGATGCCTGTGATCCTGACAAGGATAATGATGGATATGATTCAGAAGTTGATTGTGAAGATTTGGATCCAAATATTAACCCAGGGGTTCCTGAGGTTTGTGATGGAGTAGACCAAAATTGTAATGGAATAGTTGACGAGGATGCAATTGACCAAATCCAGTGGTTCGCTGATGCCGATGGTGATGGTTATGGCGATCCAAATGATTATGTTTACGAATGTCTTTATCCTTCAAATGAAAGTTTAGTTATAGGTCGTGTTACCAACTCTTTAGATTGTGACGATAATGATCCAAGCATTCATCCAGAAGCGGAAGAAATACCAGGCAATGCTATTGATGAAAATTGCGATGGTGTAGATTATTAATTTGCATGCTGAAAGTTTTGAATAAATTTTTATTAGGGTTTTGGAAAATTGTAATTTTCTAAAACCCTAATTCTGTTTCAATAGGCTTTAGCGCCTCAATCGACAGCTCAGCAAACTCCCCGATTGGAATACCAATCTGCTCACATTCCATAATGGTATCGCGGTTTACAGAGGCGGCAAACGCTTTCTCCTTCATTCGTTTCACCACCGACTTGGGTTTAACGCTGGTAATTTTCCTATCGGGGTATACCAGTGCGGTGGCAAAGATAAGCCCTGTTATAGTTTCGCCAGCAGCAAGCGCATGATGAAACTGAGTTGATCGATCCAAACCCGTAGCCATTTCGTTGTGCATACGAATGGCATCAACTGCTTCATCGGATAAGCCTTCGGCTTTGAGTATTTCAGCGCCCTCAAGGGCATGTCGTTTTGGATCGGCATTGGTAAGTTCAACATCTATATCGTGCATAAGTCCAGCGATTCCCCAATTATCTTCATCCTCTCCAAGTCTTTTTGCCAATGCTCGCAGAACAGCTTCGGATGCAAGGCTATGAGCGATCATTTTTGGGTTTTTTATATGCTGATGTAGCAGATCGAGATAGTATTCGCGCGATTTCATGGTTAATTTCATTATTTTTGCATGTAAAGATAGAAATCATGTTTGAGATACTTTCACAATCACCCCTTTTTATTGGAATTAGCGCTCAGGAGTTGGAGGGGATATTCAGCCGTATATCATTCTCGATAAAATCATTTTCAAAGGGGCAGACCATTGCTCAACGGGGAGAAGAGATGAAGAACCTTTGTATTGTAGTTGAAGGTGTTGTTAAGGGCGAAATGGTTGATTTTACTGGTAAAATTCTAAAAATTGAAGAAATCCAAGCTTCTCAACCTTTGGCTCATGCTGTCATGTTCAGCAATGCTAACCGTTTTCCGGTTGATGTTGTTGCCCTTACGGACTGTAAGATTCTTTTTATCTCCAGGGCCGATGTACTGCGTATGATGCAATCCAACGAAATATTTTTGACTAATTTTCTTAAAGCTGTTTCGAATCGTGCCCATTTTCTTACCAATAAGCTTTGGTTTCTATCGTTCAAAACCATCAAGGAAAAAGTAGCGCATTACCTGTTAACGCTTGCAAAGAGTGAAACAAGAACAACCATTATGCTTCCAAAATCGCATCAGGAGTTAGCCGAGTTTTTTGGTGTTACACGTCCAGCGTTGGCAAGAGTTTTTGCTGAGATGAAAGAAGATGGAATCCTTTTAATAAATCGTAGGGAAGTTATTATTGTGAATAGAAAAAAGTTGATTGAGATGATTAGGTAAATTTTATTGTTACCCAGTTATGAAGCCTAAATTAATGACAAAATTGAGTATCGATACTCTACAATAAAATGAATCACTTTAAAATTGATCATCTTCATTGATTTATATTATTCTAATTTCGTTAAGATGCCATATTAAAGTTGGTAATTCAGTTAAGGAAATTGAAAATGTAAAGAAAGCCATTCCTAAAGGAATGGCTTTCTTCGAGTATAAAAATTTAATATTATTCTCCTTTAATAGAAGCTTGTGCTGCAGCCAACCGAGCAATTGGCACCCTGTAAGGTGAGCAGCTAACGTAGTTAAGCCCTGATTTAAAGCAGAACTCAACCGATGCGGGGTCACCACCTTGCTCACCGCAAATGCCAATCTTCAGGTCGCTTCGTGTTGCCCGTCCACGTTCAACGGAGAACTGAATAAGTTGACCAACACCATTCTGATCAATGGTTTGGAATGGATCGGCTGCAAGAATCTTTTTGTCGAGGTAATCGTGCATAAACCCTCCAATATCATCGCGACTAAAACCGAATGCCATCTGTGTTAGATCATTTGTACCAAATGAGAAAAACTGAGCCGACTTAGCCATTTCGTTGCTTAGCAGGGCTGCACGGGGAATCTCAATCATGGTTCCATATAGGTACTTCAACTCTTTTAGACCAAATTTTTCGCACACTTGACCGTAAACCTTGTCAACCACAATTTTAGTTTCATCAAGTTCTTTTACGTCGCATGTAACAGGAACCATAATTTCAGGCATGGGTTTTTTACCTTCTTTAAGAAGTTCGGCTGTAGCTTCGAAAAGGGCTCTAACCTGCATTTCGGTTACCTCCGGGAAGGTAATTCCAAGACGAACACCACGGTGTCCCATCATGGGATTCGATTCGTGGAGTGCTTCACCTCGTTTTGCAACATCCTCGGGTTTGATACCAAGAGCATTTGCAAGCTCTGTTTGCTTTTCTAGGCTCTGTGGAACAAACTCATGTAGAGGAGGATCGAGTAAACGAACAGTAACGGGTAGTCCATCCATTACCTCCATAGTACTCTTATAATCTTTCTTCACAAAGTGGAAAAGTTCGTCTAAAGCAGCACGACGCTCTTTAACATCAGCGCTAAGAATCATTTTACGAAGCAAGAAAAGAGGTTTATCAGAACCTTCACCATAGAACATGTGTTCGGTACGGAAAAGGCCTATACCTTCGGCTCCATAATCGCGAGCAACCTTAGCATCGGCAGGAGTATCAGCATTAGTGCGAACACCAAGTTTGCGGAACTTGTCAACTAAAGTCATGAATTCCCTAAACCTTGGGTTTTCAGTTGAATCCATAAGTTCAAGAGTACCAGTATAAACATGTCCCTTTGTACCGTTAAGGGTAATAGTATCGCCTTCCTTGATAACTAAACCATTTGTACTAATTTTGGCTGTTTTGGCAGCAGCATTCACGTGAATTCCACCTGCACCAACAATACAGCATTTTCCCCATCCACGGGCAACAAGAGCAGCATGTGATGTCATTCCACCACGGGCGGTAAGAATACCTTCGGCAGCACGCATTCCCTCAACGTCTTCCGGGTTAGTTTCTTCGCGAAGTAGGATGACCTTTTCGCCCTTACGGTGCCAAGCTACCGCGTCTTCGGCTGTAAAAACCACCTTGCCCACTGCAGCACCAGGCCCAGCAGGTAAACCCTTAACAACAGGTTCAACTTTCTTCTCAGCATTTGGGTTTACAATTGGGTGAAGCAGCTCATCTAATTGTGAAGGATCAACACGCATAACAGCTTTTTTCTCATCAATCAGTTTTTCGTGAAGCATATCCATGGCCATGTTCAATGCAGCGGTACCTGTACGTTTACCAGCACGGCACTGCAACATGTAGAGTTTACCTTCCTGAATGGTGAACTCAATGTCGAGCATATCGGTAAACGCATTTTCGAGGCGTAAACGAATATCATCCAATTCTTTGTAAGTACTAGGCATAAGATCCTCCATACTATGTAGGTGCTTATTTTGCTCATTTTTGGTGTCGTCGTTTAAGGGGTTTGGAGTACGAATTCCAGCAACCACATCCTCTCCCTGAGCGTTGATAAGCCATTCGCCGTAAAAAATATTTTCGCCGGTAGCAGGGTTACGGGTAAATGCAACTCCAGTTGCAGAACTGTCGCCCATGTTTCCGAATACCATAGCTTGAACGTTAACAGCTGTTCCCCAATCATCGGGAATACCCTCAATACGACGGTACGAAACAGCTTTCTTGCCATTCCAACTCTTGAATACTGCCATAATACTTCCCAGCAGCTGAGCTTTTGCATCATCGGGGAACTCTTTGCCCAGCGACTGTTTTACTCTTTTTTTAAACTCTTCAGCAAGGATTTTAAGGTCATCAGAGCTAAGCTCAGTATCGGAGTTAACGCCCTTTTTGTGTTTAAACTCATCCAGCATTTCGTCTAGCTGTTTACGGATGCCAGTTCCTCCTGCGGGTTCAAGTCCTTCGGCTTTTTCCATTACCACGTCGGCATACATCATTATAAGCCTGCGGTATGAGTCCCATACAAAACGTGGGTTATTAGTCTTTTTAATAATACCGGGTATTGTAGCTGAACACAATCCAATGTTCAGAACGGTATCCATCATACCAGGCATTGAACTGCGAGCACCCGAACGGCAGCTTAGTAAAAGTGGATTTTCAGAATCACCATACTTCATGCCCATTGCTTTTTCAACAAACTCCATAGCTTTCCATATTTCAGGAATGAGTTCACCAGGCAATTGATTGTTGTTTTTGTAATACTCGTTGCAAGTATCAGTGGTAATAGTAAAACCAGCAGGTACTGGAAGTCCCAACAAACACATCTCAGCAAGGTTTGCGCCCTTACCTCCCAGCAGATTTTTCATGTCTGCTTTTCCTTCGGCTGTTTTATTCCCAAAGGTGTAAACACGTTTTACATTCGACATCTTAATTTGTTTTAAGTTGATTTATATTGATTTATACTATTTTAACAACACTTTTTATGAACTTACAAAATTATTAAAAAAAATGAAATGGCAATTTGGAAAACATTACACCCAAATGAAATAATATGCAAACGATATAGTTAACAAAATTTAAATATATACAAGAAGTTTTAAAGATTAATTCATTAACAATGGTTTTGGCATTAGATTTGAAATCCAAAGCTGATTTATATTGTCGAACAAAAACCTAAAATGTAATGAAACCAAAACTAATTTTATTTATCATTTTTATTCTTGCATCTAGTTCTTTTATTTATGCTCAGGGCAATGATGATGAAAAGATGCAAACACTCTTTGGAAATGGACCTGTTATTGTTGGTGGATATGGTGGACCAAGGGTTGGTTTTTCTCAGTTTGATGGCAAGGATATTTGGCTTGTGGGTGGACGTGGAGGCGCAATTTTCAATCATGTTTTTTCCATTGGTGGTGCTGGATATGGTATTGTTAACTCTCCATATTTTTCAAATATAACATACAAAGACTCAACATATAATGATGTATATCTTGAAGGAGGTTATGGTGGATTACAACTTGAGTATATTCTTAAACCCTATAAAGTTCTTCATATTTCATTTCCCCTTCTAATTGGTGCTGGAGGTTTTCAATTCACAGATGAACGTTATATAAGCAGTCAAGGAAATAATATGAATGATCATATAATTTGTAATAAAGCCTTCTTCGTAATTGAACCAGGATTAGAAATCGAACTTAATGTGATTAGATTCATGCGATTGGCCATAGGATTAAACTACCGTTATGCACATGGAGTCGATTTGCCTGACGTTTCATCAAATGCATTTAATACTTTAACAGGTTCTGTATCAATTAAATTCGGTAGTTTCTAGTAATCATTATCAATTTTTAGTTATACAAAATGTAATGAATGGTTAAAGCCAAAAAAATCAAATAAATATTTTCGAAATGAACGGACACAATCTTAATATCATAATGCTTTTTTGCTTCATTTTTTCGATGCAAATTATTTATGCCCAGCAAACTAAAGAGCCAGAATATCTTATTGATCTTAATAAGGTAAAACTTTCGGGTTTTGGAAATACACATAGTGAATTTTCTCTATTAGATGATGCTTTTGCTTACTCATCGGGATCTGGTGGTGCATTTCTTTTTAACTATAAATACTTTTTAGGTATTTACAATCAGGATATTCAAACTAAACATTTTAGGGAAGATATATACCCTGCTGAACATAATCCTGATACAAACCCTCTGGATCCAAAATTTTTTTGCAACAGGATTAGGTTTCATCATGGGGGGATTTGGATGGGTTACATACATAAACCCAATGATCTTTGGCATTTGGGAACAAACGTTAGGTTAGGAACAGGCAAAATAGCCCTTTTTGATAAAGACCTTGAATTCTCTGCTTTCGATGAGCATCATAGCGATTGGGTGGCTGTAATAACCCCCGAAATTGATTTTGAAATTAATATTGCACGTTGGTTTAAAATTGGAATGAGCGTAGGGTATCGTCAGGTAATTGGTGTTGATCAAGATATGTATACAAACATTAACGGGGAATCTATGCAACTTTTTGAATCTAATCAGTTTTCTAGTCCAGTTGCCTCAATTAAGTTGCATTTTGGTAGTTTTGGGCCAAGACTAAATGGAAGAAATGGGAAAAACAAAACAATTGAGCAAGACTAATTGTTAGTATGTCTCAATCTTGATCAACAATTTATAGTACATTTTCAAATATTACATGAAAAGGTTTATAGTAACCTTATTAGCTACACTTACAATAGTATATTCAAGTGTAATAGCTTTAGCCGATTCTAATGCTGTATTAAGGCATAGCATTAGCGGTTATATAAAAGATGCAGCTAATGGTGAGGAGTTAATAGGAGCAACGATACTGATAAAAGAGTTAGGAGTTGGTACGGTAACAAATACCTATGGATTTTATTCAATTAGCATTATACCAGGTGATTATACATTAGTTTACTCTTTTGTTGGATTCACACCAGTTGAGAAGAAAGTAACTCTTAAGCAGAATATTACCCTATCAATTGAGCTAAAGGAGCAAACTACACTTTTAGAAGAGGTGGTAATTTCAAGCGAAAAACCCAATGCAAATATAACACGGGCTGAAATGAGCGTAGCTCGACTAGATATAAAAACCATTCAACGTATGCCTGCTTTTATGGGTGAAGTGGATGTAATAAAATCAATTCAACTGCTTCCAGGTGTTCAGAGCACTTCCGAGGGTACATCGGGGTTTAGCGTTAGGGGGGGAGCGATGGATCATAACCTAATACTTTTGGATGAGGCAACAGTTTATAACGCTTCCCATTTAATGGGATTTTTCTCCGTTTTTAATAACGATGCCATTAAGGATGTAAAACTATACAAGGGTGATATTCCTGCTTCAAGCGGTGGGCGGTTAGCTTCATTGCTGGATGTTCGAATGAAGGATGGTAATTCAAAAGAATTTGTTGCAACTGGTGGTATAGGAACAATTTCCAGCCGATTAACCCTTGAAGGTCCCATAATGAGTGAGAATACTTCTTTTATTGTTTCAGGACGCCGAACCTATGCTGATGTTTTTTTGCCTTTTGCCCCTAATAAGAGCATAAGAGATAACAGACTTTACTTTTATGATATGAATATAAAGTTAAGCCATAGGCTCAATAACGAAAATCGATTATTCTTTTCGGGTTACTTTGGTCGTGACATTTTTAAAAACGATTTTGCCCAATTTGGATTTGGTAATCAGACTCTTACTTTCCGATGGAACCATCTGTTCAGCCCAAAATTATTTTTAAATACATCGGCAATTTTCAGTAGTTACGACTACTACCTGGGAGCCGAATCGGGTGAAGCTACTTCTTTTATATGGAAATCCGAAATGCAGGATTACAGCGTTAAATTCGATTTTAACTACTTTTTAAACAGTCAGAATAACTTAAAGTTTGGCATTCAGTCAACCTACCACTATATTAGCCCTGGAAGGGCAAAAGGACTAGGCGATAATTCAATTATCGGACAAATTTTTATGCCCGATAACTATAGTCTAGAACATGGTATATATGCTCAGAATGAACAGAATATAGCTAAAAAACTAACTATAAAGTATGGCATACGACTTTCTGCCATTCAGAATATGGGAAAAGCAAAAGTTTATAGCTTCAACGATGATTATGAAGAAGAAGGTTTTACTGAATATAAAAGGGGTGAAATTTTCAACATGTATTCAAACCTTGAACCTCGATTAGGAATGGTTTACGCTTTTAACGATAAGAATTCGGTTAAGACCAGCTACTCTCGCACAGTGCAGTATATCCAGCAAGCATCAAACTCATCCGCAGGAACTCCCTTAGATATATGGTTTCCTGCCTCACCAAACGTAAAACCTCAATTGTCAAACCAATGGGCAGTGGGTTATTTCAAGAATTTAATGGACAATTCAATTGAAACATCATTTGAACTTTACTACAAAACCGTTAAGAATGTTATTGATTTCAAGGAGTTTGCCAATATTCTTCTCAATGATAAGCTAGAAGGTGAATTACGAATAGGAAGAGCCAAAGCGTATGGTTTTGAAACTATGGTTAATTACAACAGGGGTAAACTAAATGGATGGATTAGCTATACCTATTCAAGAGTTTTTATTACTATGCCTGAAATTAATAATGGTAACTCATATCCTGCTTTTTACGATAAGCCCCATGATATTTCAATAGTAATGAATTACGAGTTAAATCCTAAAGTATCTATCTCTGGAAATTGGGTCTACTCAACGGGTGTACCTGCCACATTCCCAGCAGGCAGGTACGAAATTTTGGGCGTTATTATCCCCCTTTACACCAATCGTAACTCTTACCGTTACCCTGATTATCATAGGCTCGATTTGGCTATAACATACAGACCTAATGTAAATTCTTCAAAGAAATGGCAGGGCGAATGGAATTTATCGATTTATAATGCTTACAACAGAAAGAATGCTTGGGCAATAAACTTTGTTAACGATGAAGATAATCCTAACTTAACTTATGCTGAGAAAACATACCTTTTCTCAATTTTGCCTGCTTTAACCTACAACTTTAAATTTTAGATAGTTTTATAGTAATGAGGACAATAATTAAAATATTTAGAAAGATAACTTTTATAACATCAATAGTTACATTATCATTTTCATGTACGGAAAAGATTGATTTAGAACTAGATGGTACCTATACTCGTTGTGTGATTTATGGACAAATAACTACAGATACAACTGCGCACAAAATAACCATAACCCGAACTGGAGATTACTTCAAAAACACTCCTCCAGAGGGTATTTCCAATGCTCAGGTTCGAATTTTCGATGGGGAAATTGACTTTCCACTTTATGAAGACGTTGAGCAACCGGGGAACTATTTCACAGAGCCAAACGTTTATGGTGTTCCAGGTAAAAGTTACACTCTTTATGTTGATAATGTTGATTTATTAGGTGATGGATACTTTACGAGCTATCAAGCCACTTGTGAAATGAAACCAGTTGCTGATCCAGATTCAATCAGAGTTTTTTATCAACCCCTTTGGCGGGGTTGGGTTATACAAGCTTTTGCACAGGATCCTCCCGAAACCAATGATTTTTACAAATTCTTAGTTTACCGAAATGGAGAGTTACATTCCGATTCATTACAGAATATTAACTATACCGATGACTCTTTCTTTAATGGAAGCTATACAAACGGAGTTGTGATTTACTATGTATTTGGTGAGGATGGTTTTAGTATTGGCGATACAATAACTGCTGGTTTTTGTGGAATTACCGAGGATTACTATAAATATCTTGTTGAGGTTCAAACAGCATCGGGACCATCGGTTCCTCTTTTTAGTGGCCCTCCGGCAAACCCTCGTTCAAATTTTAACAACGATGCCATTGGTTATTTTACTGCTTATTCTATTTCAAAAACAACGACAATAATAAGAGAATGATAATAATAAAAAGGTCAAAAAAAAACGAAAGACTTATAGTATAACCTAAAAGTCTTTCATTTTATGTTTAGAGTGAAAATTTACTCTTTTATCCCTAAAAGTTTTAACATAAACGCATACTCAAAGGCAACTTCTTTCAACGATTTAAAGCGTCCAGAAGCTCCACCATGCCCTGCATCCATATCTGTTCTGAATAATACTAGGTTGTCGTCGGTTTTTTGATCCCTTAATTTAGCCACCCACTTGGCGGGTTCAAAGTATTGCACTTGAGAATCGTGGTAGCCAGTAGTTATTAACATGTTTGTGTAATATTGTGGCTTTACCTGGTCGTACGGAGAGTAGGATTTCATGTAGAAATAGTATATGGAATCATTGGGATTACCCCATTCATCATATTCACTGGTGGTTAGAGGTATAGAAGTGTCAAGCATAGTAGTAACTACATCAACGAATGGAACCTGAGCTATAATTCCTTTGTAAAGGTCGGGTCTTAGGTTGGAAATTACACCCATAAGTAATCCGCCTGCACTTCCTCCCATTGCAAAAAGTTTATCAGGATTTGTGTAATTATTATCAATTAAGTACTGCGAACAGGCAATGAAATCAGTATAGGTATTCATTTTATTGAGCAACTTTCCATCTTCATACCATTTTCTTCCTAGTTCTTGCCCCCCACGAACATGAGCAATGGCAAATACAAATCCTCTGTCAAGCAAACTTAACCTTGATGAGCTGAAATATGGATCAGTAGATGAACCATACGAACCGTAGGCATAGATTAAAGCAGGGTTGTTTCCGTTTAATTCAATTCCTTTTCTGTATACTAGCGAGATTGGGACAGATGTACCGTCTTCGGCTTTTACCCAGTGCCTTTTAGCTTCATAGTTTTCGGGTGAGAAATCTCCTAAAACTTCACTTTGTTTTTTTAGGATTTTTTCTCGTGTATCCATATTATAATCGTAAGTGGAGAATGGAGTGGTTAGCGAAGTGTATGAATATCTGAGCAAAGGAGTATCATATTCAGGATTAACTGAAATCATGGCTGTGTAAGCCTCCTCTCCAAAGTCGAGGTAATGTTCCTCTTTTGTATTCATATTAATTATTCGAAGCTGTTTTAGTCCACCGATTCGCTCGTCAACCACCATATGATTCTTAAAAATTTCTGCTCCTGAAAGAAGCACATCACTCCGATGGGGGATAACAGCTTTCCAGTTCGATTTACCAGGTTTTGATACTGGCGTTTCCATTAGCTGAAAATTGGTCGCATTAAGGTTTGTGGTAATATAAAACTTATCTCCATAGTGAGTTACAAAGTATTCCAGACCTCTTTCACGGGGTTGAATTATCCTAATTTTTCCAAATGGATCGTTGGCATCGAGGTAGCTAAATTCGGTTGACATTGTACTTCCTGAACCAAAATATATGTAAGCTTTGGATTTAGACTTGTATGTAAATGCTCTAAAGGTTTCATCTTTTTCTTCATATACCATTACATCATTTTTTGCATTGGTTTCATTAAGTGAATGCCTGTAAATGCGGTAGGGTCGTAATGAGTTGTCAATTACAGTATAGAATACTGTTTTGTTATCGTTTGCCCATGCCACAGATCCTGTAGTTGTGGATATTTTGGTGTCGAGGAGTTCACCAGTGGTTAAGTCCTTAAAGTAAATGGTGTATTGCCTACGACTAACGGTATCAACTCCGTAAGCAAGTATGTTATTATTTGGTGAAACATTTATCCCAACTGCCGAATAGTAGTTGTATCCCTCAGCCAGCTGATTAACATCGAGCATAATCTCTTCTTCGGCATCCAAGCTTTCCTTTTTTCGGCAATAAATGGGATATTCCTTTCCCTCCTCATAGCGGTTGTAATAAAAGAATCCGTTTTCAAAGTAGGGAACGGACTCATCCTGTTCTTTGATCCTTGATTTGATTTCGTTAAAGAGTTTCTCCTGTAAAGCTTCTGTTTTTTTCATTACCTCCTGAGTATAGGCATTTTCAGCATTAAGGTATGTCAACACCTCTTCTGCATCACGTTGGTTCATCCAGAAGTAAGGATCAATTCGGGTATCTCCAAACATTACTAATTCTTGAGGCTTCTTTTCAGCAACGGGAGGAACTGGCGCTGTTGTGCAACTACTAATTAATAATGAAATCAGAATTGCAATTGCAAATGTGTTTAACCTATTCATTATATCAAATATTAAGTTTGTATTAATTCAATAATGGGAGAGAAAAAATTTAAAAAACTATTCAAATATATTTTAAATATTTCACACTCAAAACAAAAGTTAACTCTTTTTGTTTAGAACATAAAAAGTAATAGTGAACATAAACTTAAATTTAATGTTATCCATTTACAAGAGTAGATTTTTTTAAAAAAAGGAATATTTAATTTTTTAATTATATGAAAATAAAATTTATAAAGTTTTTTTTGATCATGTTTTCAAGTATGTTTTTTTATATATCATGCTCTTCACCTGTTACGGTTAATGATAAAAAACTTATTGTTCCCGTTGTTGATTTTGAAGGTTTTAAACCTTCGCTTACAAAGGAAAATGATACAACTTATGTTATTAACTTTTGGGCAACCTGGTGTGCACCATGCATAAAGGAGATACCATATTTCGAGAAACTTACTGCTGATTATGCTAATGAAAAGTTATCCGTAATTCTTGTCAACCTGGATTTTCCAAATCATTATGATTCCAGACTCATTCCTTTTATTAATGATAATAACATTAAATCGAAGGTGATAATGCTTGATGATCCTAACTCAAACTACTGGATCAATGAGGTGGATCCAACGTGGACAGGTGCAATTCCAGCTACACTTATATACAATAGCAGTAAAAGAGAGTTTTACGAAAAGGAGTTCACTTATGGTGAACTTAAAGGTATAATTGATAATTTCTGATAAATACTAACAAAAACGAGAATGCTATGAAAAGATTATTGTTAATAATGTTTGTAATGGTATCAACCATTACTATTGCCTTATCTCAAGGCTATAATATAGGCGACAAAGCAGCGGACTTTCGGCTAAAAAATGTTGATGGAAAAATGGTATCCATGGCTGATTACCATGATGCGAAGGGCTTTGTGGTTATTTTTTCCTGCAATCATTGTCCTTACGTTATTGCATACGAGGATAGAATGATTGATCTTCACAACAAGTACGCTCCCAAGGGATTTCCTGTAATAGCTATTAATCCCAACGATCCTGCTGCTCAACCTCAGGATAGCTACGAAAAAATGATTGAACGTGCTGCCGAAAAGAAGTTCCCCTTTGTTTACCTATTCGATGAGGGACAAAAGGTGTACCCGGTTTACGGTGCAACCCGTACTCCCCATGTTTACTTGCTTAGCAAAAGAGGTGGCGACTTAATCGTTGAGTATATCGGTACAATAGACGATAACTATAAGGATGTCTCGGAAGTGAAGGAGAAGTTCTTGGAAACTGCAATTGATGAGCTGCTCGCTGGCAAAAAAGTTTCGGTAACCGAAACAAAGGCTATTGGCTGTACCATTAAGGTTAAAAAGTAGATTTAATAATCCTTATTAAAAAAGCGGGTTTTATACCCGCTTTTTTATTTGTATTAATAGTTCTCCGCCAGTACCTCAAAGTATTCCATGGGATGCTGACAAGCAGGACAGTTTTTAAGCGCTTTCTTGCCCTTGTGGTGATAACCGCACTTGCGGCACATCCAAACTACCTCTTCATCCTTTTCAAAAACTTTTCCATCCTCAATATTCTTTAACAATTTAAGGTAACGCTCTTCGTGTTCCTTTTCAACCTTTGCAATCATTTTAAAGGCAGTTGCAACTTGTTTGAAGCCTTCTTTCTCAGCAACTTCAGCGAAGTATGGGTATAAATCAGCCCACTCCTCATGCTCGCCCATGGCGGCTGCTTTCAGATTTTCGGCAGTTGTGCCAATAACGCCTGCTGGGTACGAAGCGGTTATTTCAACCATTCCACCCTCCAGAAATTTGAAGAAAACCTTTGCATGCTGCTCTTCCTGCATGGCGGTTTGCATGAAAAGCTCAGCAATTTGCTGATATCCGTCTTTTATGGCTTGCTTCGCAAAAAAAGTATATCGATTTTTTGCCTGCGATTCACCTGCAAAAGATTTAAGCAGATTTTTTTCAGTTTCAGTTCCTTTTATGCTCTTTTCCATGTTGTCAAATTTTTTAAAACACTCAAATCTAATCAACTTTTAGAGTATATCAATGACCAATATTCAAATATGACAATATTTAGAATGTTTTTAATTATCAAAGATTAATGATGGAGCTGATCATTTAACTATTACCTATATCTTTGGAAAATTGATTTTTAATAATTTTTTCATGGATATTGATATTTGGATGTACGCTTTGGTTATTGTAGCCGGAGTTTTTGCAGGTTTTATAAATACTCTGGCGGGTAGCGGCTCATTGATTACATTACCTTTACTCATTTTTTTGGGATTACCTGCAAATGTTGCCAATGGAACAAATAGAATAGGCATTTTACTCCAGAGTTTGGTTGCCGTTGGAGGGTTTAAGCAGAAAAAGGTGTTTGAATGGAGGGAGGGAATATGGTTAACAATACCTGCAACCATCGGTTCGTTCATTGGAGCTGCCATGGCCGTTAATCTGGACGACCAATTGATGAATAGGATTATTGGAGGTTTGCTCATATTCATGTTTTTTATCATTCTATTCAAACCTGAGCAGTGGATAAAGAAACATGCAGGTTTGGTGAAGGCAAAACCCAGCATTCTTCAGATTGTTATTTTTTTTGGGATCGGTTTTTACGGTGGATTTATTCAAGCCGGGGTTGGTTTCTTCCTTCTTGCAGGCTTGGTGCTTGGTGCCGGTTTCGATTTACTGAAAGGCAATGCCATTAAAGTGCTAATAGTTTTAGTTTTTACAGTAGCTGCAATAGTAGTTTTTGTTTATAACAATCAGATTAATTATCAGATTGGTCTTACTCTAGGTCTGGGAAGTATGCTTGGTGCCTGGATTGCTACCCGTGTAGCCGTGAAGAAGGGATCGAAATTTATCCGTTGGGTGCTGCTTATTACAGTATTTGGTTTTGCTGTGAAATTGCTATTCTTTTAGTATCGTGTGGCGTTATTGCTGAAGTTTGAAAACATAAGTAATTGTTCCAGTTTGGTATGCTGGAGCTCCTGGGCTTACATCAAACTTAGCTCGAAGGGCAGCAGTTTCAGCAGCTTTTAAAAGATCACTATCAAGGGTTGTTGAACCCCTTACTCCTGGTACAGCTTTGGTTACAACACCATTCCTGTCAACGGTAACCTCAACAACAACTTTTCCGCTCTTCTGTTTGGGATAGTCGGGTTGGGGTAATGATAGTGCATTCCTACCAGAAAGGCTAAAGCCAATGCCATCGCCACCTCCTGTAGTACTACCTGTACGGCTACTGGAATCAGGAGAACCTTCGGGATCACCCTGATTTCCCTTAACGTTGCCATCCCCTTCGCCAGTATCATCACCGTCGGCTTTTTGACCAGGGAATAATGTTCTTCTGTCAACCTCACGGGGTTTTACCTCTTCGGGTTGGGTTTGTTCTTGTTGAGTAGGAGTCTCTTGCTGTTTTGTCTCCTTAGGTTTTTCAGGAGTTGGTTTTGGTTCGGGTTTAGTGGGAGGGATAGAAGGTGCTTCCTCATAGTTTTGAGTTAATGGAGATTCTTCCACTCTCTCGCTCGTTGCAGGGCTAACTGGCTGTGATACTTCTCGGGGAGAAGGACGGGGTTCTGTTATTCCCATACCCATTTCATCGGTGCCAAAATTTATGAGAATTCCTTGCTCGTCAGGTAAGGGGAGGGGTGTTGAGAAACCAAAGATTATCAGCAGCACAATGATTGTAATGTGCACAAGAAATGAACCGAATATCCCTTTGGTTTTGTCAGACATGACTCTACACTTTTACTTTAAAGGCTGAGTTGCTAAGATCAATTTGTAATGGTTGTCCTTTGCAATATTCATAACCTTAACCACTTCTTCCATGGGCACTGTCCGATGAACATGAAGTGATATGGTTGGCTCTAGTTGTCCTTGCAATCTTTGTGCCAACAGGGGTTCTAAATCGTAGAAAGATATGGGTGTTTGCTCAATGTAAAAGCGCAGATCCTCTGTAATGCTCACTGAGGTAATGGGCTTCGATGGAGTTTGGCTATCGCTTTGCGGAAGCAATAGTTTTAATGCATTTGGAGCAATTAATGTTGATGTAACCATGAAGAATATGAGCAGGAGGAAAACTATGTCAGTCATTGACGACATGCTGAAATTAGGGTTAACCTTAGATCCTCGCTTTAGTGCCATTTTATTAATTTTTTTGAATAAAAAATATTAAACAGGTTCGTTGAGAAGATCCATGAATTCAGTAGTGTTAGCCTCCATGGTAAACACCACTTTTTCAACTTTTGCAACTAAAATGTTGTAGCCGAAGTAAGCAGCAATCCCTACAATCAGACCTGCTACAGTAGTAACCATCGCTGTGTAGATTCCATTGGACAAAAGTCCAACATCGATGTTATTTCCTGCCATCGACATATCGTAAAAAGCTCTGATCATGCCTATTACAGTGCCCAAGAACCCTATCATGGGTGCACCACCCGAAATAGTGGCTAGAGTTGGAAGGCTTCCCTCAAGTTTGGATATCTCGAGGTTTCCCACATTTTCTATAGCAGCATTAACGTCTGACAATGGGCGACCAATTCGCTGAATACCTTTCTCTATCATCCTTGCAACGGGAGTATTCTGAGCTTGACATAAAGCAAGAGCCGACTCAATCTTATCGTCGTGAATGTATTCTTTTATACGGTTCATGAAGTTAATGTCTTCGCGTGCTGCCTTTTTTATGGCCCAATACCGCTCAATGAAAAGGTATACGGCAATAAACCATAGTAGAACAATTGGGATCATAATCCATCCACCTTTTAAGGCAAGTTCCCAGAAATTAAGCGTAATTTCAGTAGGTTGATTGTTTAACGCCTGTGAGGCAATATCTACCTGAAGAAGATGCATAACAGTAATTTTATTAAGTGAAAAACTGGTCGAAGTTAATAAAAAAACGCAAATGTAATCCAACTATTTTATTCCGAGAAAAGCATTTTCATCCTTCTTTAAGGTATCGAGAGGAATAAAGAATGAATCGTAATCGGGTATTGGAATATCATTCTCTTGGGACTGTGAAGGTTTTGGTTTAAATATATTTAAGTATCTACGCCATAATTCATTCAAAGAATTAAAATCTTCGCGGTACATTACACCTGCACCTGTGGTGAATGGTGACTGCGTGCTACCGTAGAGTACATCATCGTTTGAGCGGGCAAAAGCTTTAAGTCGTATTTTACCGGAGGGAACAATTTTAACATCGATGTTGAAGTCTCCCGCTATTGGACTACTTGATGTTTGAGTACCCATATCAACGTTACCATTAATGGTAACCCGATCATTGAATAGCTGTGTTGATACTGCCAATTCTACTTCGTTGGAGCTTAATTCGGCAGCAGGATCGCCTGGGCGATAATTTAATCCAATATCGAAAGTGTTGCTCCACTGAGAAAGCCAATTACTTAATTGATTGGAGAGCATTTCGCTGGCAGTTGATGCAAGTCCCTGACTGAACTGACCTCCAGCTTGATTATCTCCCCCAGAGGGATCAATAAAACTGTTGATTACAAGAAGGGAAAGAAATTGCATACTCATATTTTCTTCTGTATTGAGTATACTTTGAACCTGTGCTTTGGTTTCACTATCGGCTCCAGGTAAATCAATGTTGAACTCAATGGTAGGTTCCATTAATTTTCCTGTAAGGAATATTTGACAATCTACAGGTAATCTTTTATTAAATTTTTCATCTTGTTGGGCAGGAAAAAGTGGTTTAAGGGATGTTCTGAGCGAATATATGGCTTTTATATCCATATTTGCATCATCAACCTCCCCGTTCCAGTTAATAGTACTACCCTCACCAATTCTTAATCGTTTATTGATTACACCTTGAAGTGTAAAAAGGTAGTCTCCTTTTTCAATGATATATTCTCCAAACATGTTAAATATGTCCTTGCTTGGGTTTACTTCCATTTTTAAATTACCCGAACCATTGGCTTTGATTATATCACCTAGCTGTTTATCAATTATGATTTGTGCTTCAGCCTCAGGGGTTACTTCAAGGTTTAAATTTATTGCTAAATTGGCTTTTGGTGTTTCCTCAATCCCAATAATATCCTCAATGATTATAATATCTGAACTTCTGTTGACGAAAGAGATAAAATCGCTTTCTGCCACATCACTTGATGATGATAAGGGAAGGAAAATGGCGGTTCTAGGTTCAGTTCGTACAGATGCATCCACATTTAAACTACTTGGAGATCCCCAAACTCTTGCAAGTCCTGTCGCATAAACTATACCATAAAAGAGTTCATTATCCCTTTCAGTAGTGTTAAGAAACTGGAAGTTGTTAGGCGTAATGTTTAGATCAAGGTTAATATCTTTAAAGTAATCGGTTTGAATGGATCCATTGAGTATGGCTGTACGGTTGTTAACATCTTGAATTTTAAACCCCCTAAAGAAAATGTTACTGTTATCTATGTATATAACATCGGAAATTCTATAGCGGGTTTTTGAGAAATCCACAGTCATTCCAGCATTATTCATGGAAAGTATTCCATTAACAATGGGTTTATCAAAAGAACCACCAACTGTAATATTTCCCGAAAGGGAACCCTCAACATCGAGCAAATTTCCATCAAGAATAGGTTCAATATGACTTAGCAGAATATGATTGATGTTTACTTTAAAATTAAGGTTTTTAGAATCAGGGTATATGTCTCCATGTGCCCTAAATGTAAATTCGTTATAAAGCGAATTGGTTGCATTTATACTCAATTTCTTTGCATCTGCAAACCATTGGCTTGTAAAAACAAAATCCCCAACTTCCTGCTTATTAATGTAAAAATCATTTAAAGTTAAATCAGAATAGAATAGCGGATTTTCAATTATATTGGTCACCTTGGCATACCCATCTATTTGCCCTTCAAACTGGTAACCCAAATCTTTTGTGTAAAGATTTATATTGGAAATATCAATATTATTAAGCTCAACAACAACTGAATCTTTCGGATTTGAAGAAATATTACCTCTGACCTTTAAATTTTGACCTCTGTTGACCAGTGCAAAATTGTTAATTGCAATATGGGATGAATCAATAATAATTTGGGAGGGATTAATATTCCATAGGGTATCGTTAAGGAAGAATTGTGAGGGTTGAAATTGAAAGCTAATCCAACTGTCAGCTTTTTTCGATGCGTATTCGAAATGTGTTATTGCGTTTATTAAGCCCTGATTCTTAATTTGAGTTCTGTTATCCCACGAAAGTTTTGTAAATATATTGTTCTCATTAGTTGTAGTTGTTACATTGATATTTCGGATATGTGTTTGACCAATTTCTAATGAAGGTGTACTAATACTAGCAACAAATGTAGTATCATATGTTTGACCATCAATGGATATATTCTTAATCAGATTTCCTCCAACAACTAATTCTGGAATCATAACCTTTAGCGTTAATGACTGAAAGTCAGGATTGTATATTCCAAATAGGTTAGTGTTTTCGGCAATTTTAAAACCGGGCGATATGACATCAAACAATTTTTGTGTTTTTCTCAGGCGCAACTTAATGATATAATCATTGTATTCAGGATTTTCAACACCCGAAGGCAATATTTCAGGCTTTTTATTGTCAGGACTAAGTGCCGGGATATAACGATAGACTAAATGACTGAGTGATGAAAAAATATTAGCGTAATTATATTTTCCTCTTAGTTCACCCTCTGCAAACTCTGATTTTAAAGAAATCAACTTACTATCTATGGAGTTATTAGCTAATATGGTAATATCGGATGTTTTTATCTCTCCATTTTGGTTTTTGTAAAAGCAGTTTAGCACTTTAACTTCACCCTGACTATTGTCGAGATTGCTTCCTGAGAATTTTGAGGTGAGTAGAAATGAAGCTTGTGAAATACTGTCAACTTTATTCAGGTTAAGTTTAACCAGATCAATTTTTGGAACAAAAGCAGAGAAATCAAAAACAGGAATAGTATCTGAAAAATCTACTTTTCCCATGAAGTTCAACTTTAAATTTGGATCGTCTAGAAAAATAGTACCAACATATGTTTTATTAGTAAGGTTTCCTGAAATTTTTATGTTTGTATATTCGTATTCATTAGCTTCAATGGAATAAATAGTAGCATCGGTTAAGGCTTCTATGCTATTGCTATAATCAGTGCTTCCCTTAATGGATGCTTTTAGGCTGGTTCGTCCAAGTAATTGATTGTCTGTTAATTTTCCAAGATCTAATCCTTTTGCAGATATCTCGCCGCTAAAGTTTGTTGATTTTTGCTGGTTTGGTTTTATGGCAATGTCCATGGATAAGCTTCCAATTGCTGAGTTTAAAGTGCCAAAAGCAACAAAATCGGATAGAAAACCTGTGAAATTACCTGTATAGGATAAGTTATCAAAAACCAAAAAATTATCTGGTAAATCTATTAAAGGTTGACCCGTATTGTGATCTTTTATTGTCTCTATATCAGAAAGGTCTGTTGTAAAACTTTTAATATCAATTATAAGAAGAGAGTTATTTATGTCGGGTAATCCAGTAATATTAATATTGGCGTTTAGGTTTGTATTATTACCAGTTCTAACATCCATGTCCCTAACTCTAATGTCGCTTATAGTTCCCCTGAAAGTACAGGCAATTGTAAGAGAAAGATCAATATCATCTAGACCTGATGAAAATGATGAAAGAAAATTTGTATTTAATATCGATTTATCCAACACTCCATTTAAGCGAACTTCTTCAATAAAATTACCCATATCTTCCCAGTCGTTATAACTCATTCTCAAGTAGGGGAGACTCAAATTACTACCCATTGCTACTAATCGAAGTTTCTCAAAATTCATGTGCTGACTACTAAAACTAACATCTGTTCTAAACCTTTCGACTAGAAAACCGCTTTTCTCCAAAAAATCCATTTCGGCAATGGTAAAACTAATAGTGTCACCAGCAATTTCAATGTAATTAATATCAAGGTTGGCATTTGTAATATACAAATCCTGAAAGTTTATACCAGACTCAACGCTGTCAGCATTTTCATGCTTCATTGCAAAGGTGGTTGATTTCAATCGTGCATGTCGAATGTTGATTGAAAAAGGGTCGCCTTGCTCTTTAATGGTATCTTTTCTTAACGATTGTAAAAGTGCGGAAAGGTTCATTACTCCTAGACTGTCCGTATTCAGGTATATTTGGGCACTTTCAGCAGTAACTCTGTTTAGATTAATGATTTTCTTTTTGCTGCTAAACCACATAAGGTTAACACTTACAGTTTCAGCGGCAAATAGGGTATCTTGCTTTAAATCGGCAATGAATACATTACGAAGCAGTAATCGATTAAAAGGACGATAATCAACTTTCTCAATAGTTACTTTCGTTTCAATTTTTTCCTCTATGATCTGTGTGGCTTTTGTCACAAGCCAAGTTTGTACTTGGTTGTTTTGAATTATAAACCAAATAGCAGTAGGTATTGAAAGTAAAACCAATACCATGATTAGGATTATTTTAACCGCTTTTTTGATAACTTTGACCTCTGATTTTTTACATATTTAGTAAATTGCATATCATAAACTATGCCATTCGCTAAAAGTGCCCGAATTTAGTAAAATACAAAGGATTTAAATCCAAGTTTTACTGAATTATTTTTAAGTATTTGTCTAATCGCTAATAATTTGTAGATGAGTATAGTAATTTTAGGGATAGAATCATCATGCGATGATACATCTGCAGCGGTTATTGAGGATGGCTTGTTGCTATCGAACCTTATAAGTAATCAGCAGGTACACAAAGAGTATGGAGGTGTTGTTCCAGAACTTGCTTCGCGAGCGCATCAAGCTAATATTATTCCTGTTGTTGATAGAGCAATGAAGTTAGCATCAAAAACCCCAAACGATATCAACGCAGTAGCTTTTACAAAGGGTCCAGGTTTACTAGGATCGCTTTTAGTTGGGGCATCGTTTGCAAAGGGTTTTGCTCTTGCCCAAAAAATTCCACTTATTGAGGTGAATCACCTACAGGGTCATATTCTTTCCCATTTCATAAAAACAGAAATATCTAGTCAATTTCCAAAATTTCCTTTCCTGTGTTTACTTGTTTCTGGTGGACATACTCAGATTGTTGTAGTAAATGATTATTTGGATATGGAAATAATTGGAAAAACCATTGACGATGCTGCTGGTGAGGCTTTTGATAAATGCGCAAAACTAATGGGATTAGACTATCCCGGTGGACCTATTGTAGACAAACTTGCTAAAGAAGGAAATCCTGAAGCATTTCATTTTGCTAGACCACTCCCTAAAGGACTCGATTTTAGTTTCAGTGGTTTGAAAACCTCATTTCTTTATTTCCTTCGAGATAAGATTCATGAAGATAATTGTTTTATTGAGAGAAGGAAGGAAGATCTTTGCGCCACTTTACAGAGAACCATTGTTAACATTCTTATAGATAAACTTGTTTTAGCCTCAAAACAAACTGGAATTAATGAGATTACTTTGGCTGGAGGTGTGGCAGCTAATTCTGAACTAAGGGATACTTTAATTAAAACAGGAAAACAACTGGGTTGGCATGTGTATGTTCCAGAGTTTAAGTTTACTACTGATAATGCAGCCATGATTGCCATTACAGGTTATTACAAGTTTTTAAAAGGTGATTTTGCAGGACAAGATACAGTACCCATGGCTAGATTACCCTTTTAAGTGAATGTGTTGTTTGAACTTTGAATAAACTTATATATGCTCGATGATTTTTGCTACTAGTTGCAGTTGGGGTAATGGACGTTGTATTACGTCGCAAAAGCCTGATTCAATGTATTTTTCCTTATGCTCAAAACCAAAAGTAACATAGGCAATGATGGGAAGCAATGGTTTTGAGTCTTGTATGGTTTTTGCAGTATCCATTTCGTAATTTGAAATAACACTCATTCCCATTATTACCATATCGATTTTTGGGTATCCGAGACAAATCTCAATTGTTTTACGATGGCTTTCAGAGTAAATTAAATTGCATCCGGTACCGTTGAGTAGTGTTTTGATAAGAACATAATTATTTGGATGTTTATCAGATAATAATATTGTCTTAGCGTGAATCTTTTGTATTAAATTCTTGGGTAAAAGTTCTTCGAATTTTTTTAAAGTTTCGTTTTTAAGTCTCAGGTTTTCAATTGGTATTATCGGAATATTGACAAAGAAACATGATCCTGATTCTTCGATACTTTCTACTTTTAGATTACCTTTCATTTTCAAAACCAGACTCTTAATGATTGACAATCCGAAGCCAATTTTTTTCGAAAAAATCTGGGTTGGATTCTCAAAATATTGATTAATCAACTTGACAACTTCAGAATTAAAACCTTTACCCGTATCTTTTACCCATAATTGGAGTACATCTGATTCTACCATTTTAAAACCCATTTCAACGTAGCCATTTTTTGTGTGTTTAAAGGCATTTCTGATCAGAGCATCAACAATTCTCAATAACCTATCATCGTCTATAAGGTATTTTGATGGATCCTTTTTTGAAGGGAAGTTAATTTTAAAATCAACTTCTTTATGCAAGTAGTGGTTTTGATAATCTTCATAATAATTTTCGAAAAGAGTATCTAAAAAAACAGACTTGTATGATAGACGATTCTCTGTTGAATCGATGCTTGAAATATTTATAATATTCTTTATGAAATTAAGAAGCAAATTACTGCTTTGCTTTATACCCAATGAAAGTCTTTCCCTTTGTTCCTGATTTATGGTTGATGAGGAAATTTGATCCGCCAAATCAACCAAGCTGGTAATGGGATTTTTTAATTCACCTATTAGACCAGAAAAGAAAAATGATTTATCTTTAAAATCATCTTCAAGGGTTTCCTTTGCTTTAATGAGCTCATTGTTTATGGTTGAGATTTCTTTGTTCTGGGATTCGAGTTTAGACACTAACTCTTGGACTTTTTCAGCTCTTTTCCTAACAGCGATGTAAAAATGTTTATACAAAATATAACCCACTAGAAATGTAAAAAGAAAGACGATGGATATAATTAAAGAAATTTTATACCAATTTGTTCCATAGCTGTACTCTGGTGAATAGAAAAATCCATCAATATTTTTTTGTTTCTCTATAATTCCTAATTGATATAAAACTTCGGCCATTCGAAACCATCTGCCCCTGTTTGTATGTCCAATTTCCACAAGATCAGGATTTATTAATCCATGAATCGAGTTAGCCTCAAATATTAACTGTTGATAAGTTTTGGCAGGATTATACTTAGAGATTATTAAAGTGGCAATTTCCTCCTTATGAGTTAATGCATACTCCCATCCCTTAATCGATGCTTCTACAAATCTTTTTACCTTATCAGGATTTCTGAAGATTTCTTTTTGAGATGTGAAAATACAATCTGAGTAGAAATCAATGCCATAATTTCTTGGGTTGATTATCCTAAAAGGAATACCATGGGACTCTAAAAAATAGGTTTCGTTACTTATGTAACCTCCTAAGGCATCTACATTTCCAATTAAAAGATCATTTATCGAATAGGAGTGGGTTATCAATTCAAATTGATCGGGCTTAACCCCTTCATTGTAAATCATACTTAGAATCTCATAGCCCCTATCATCAGGCTCAGCCATTAATTTTTTCCCAACAAGGTCATGTGGGTTATATATGTCGGAATTTTCTTTGACAATTATTACAGAAGGAGAGTGTTGAAAAATTGATGCTAGAAGAACTACCGGTTTCCCATTCATATATGAAGCAATTAATTCTCCACTTCCTATCCCAAAATGAGCCTCTCCTTCAATAACCTCAATGATTGGTGAATTATCCGAAATCTCGCGTATTTCAACATCAAGCCTTGCATTAGAATAAAAACCCTTTTCCAAAGCAGCGTAGTAACCAGCAAACTGGAATTGGTGTTTCCACTTTAACTGTAATATGACCTTATCATGGCCAGGTTTACCAAAAACTATTGAAGATAATAATGAAAAGACTAAAAATAGAATTTTTATTAGATTTCCTTTATTTGACATATTTTTCATATCATTGGTGATAATTCAACAATTATTGAGAATCAACAATAATTGCAATAGGGTGTTATTTATAAAGATAGAATAAAAATAGTAATAAAAAATATTTTAATGATGATAATTATTCTTTCACCTTCAAAAACAATTGAGAAAATTAGTTCAAATGCTAATCAAACTCCTAGTCAACCCTTATTTCTGGATAGATCAAAACCTTTGGTTAATGCGCTTCGAAAGTTTTCGCAGAAAGGTATTGAAGAATTGATGTCCATTAGCCCACAGTTGGCAAGATTAAATGTTGAACGGTTTATTAGCTGGAGCACTCCCTTCGATAAGAACAATAGCCACCCAGCGCTGCTTTCGTTTAAAGGTGATGTTTACGAAGGGATTAATGCTGAGGATTTTACATCTGATGATTTCGCCTTTGCCCAGAATCATTTGAGGATACTCTCGGGTCTTTACGGGGCACTTCGACCGCTTGATCTGATGCAACCCTATAGGCTGGAAATGGGAATAAAGTTTAGCATTGGGAAAAGTAAAAACCTTTACGATTACTGGAAAACAAAATTAACTGAGTATATCAATACTGAGCTCAACGGGCTGGGTAAAGGAATTCTGGTGAATCTGGCTTCCAACGAGTACTCAAAGGCTATTGATCTTAAGGCAATTAAGGGTGAGATTATCACTCCTATTTTTAAGGAGCAGAAGGGGAACACATACAAAACCATTGCCATACACGCCAAGAGGGCCAGAGGCTTAATGACACGATTCATCATCAAGAATAAGATTGATGATGTGGAAAAAATCAAGCTATTCGACTACGAGGGATATTACTTCAGCCCCAATGAATCGAAGGGAAACGATTGGGTATTTGTACGCTAAGCTACTCGGCATAAAGCACCAAGCCCTTTAAATACTCACCCTCAGGGTGATAGATATTAATGGGATGGTCGGCTGGCTGGGTTAGCTGATGGAGTATTCTCACGCCCCTGTTGGCAATAATTGCTCCCGAAAACACAGCATTGCGAAAATCCTCGCGGGTTACCACCTGTGAGCACGAGAAGGTGAAAAGGATTCCCCCCGGATTCAGCTTACGAAAGGCAGCAGCATTGAGGCGCTTATATGCCTGCAAGGCATTCTTTATCGCTGGTTTATGCTTGGCAAAGGCAGGAGGATCTAACACTATTACATCGTAGGTTTCTTTGTCATCTTTTAGAAAATCAAACACATCGGCGTTAATTGCCCTGTATGAAGGATTCTTGCCAAAGTTGATCTCCATGTTTTTTTCAGTGAGGTCGATGGCTTTTTCGGAGCTATCAATACTTATCACACTTTTTGCTCCGCTACGGGCAGCATAAACCGAAAATCCGCCAGTGTAGCAGAATGCATTAAGCACCTTTGCATCTCTGCAGTAGCGTGATAGTAACTGCCGGTTCTCCCGTTGATCAATGAAGAACCCTGTTTTCTGCCCGTCCACCCACGAAACCATGAATTTATTGCCATTCTCCATCAGCTCACAATCCTCAGGAGTACCCGCAATGTATCCATTCTCGGCAGAAACTGGTGATTTATAGGATATAGTACCCGAACTCTTATCGTAAACCGAGGTTACTTTTCCGTCCATTATTTCCAGTACAAGTTGAGCAAACAATTCCCTGAGTGTATACATGCCATAGCTATGAGCTTGCATTACCGCGGTTTTCCCATAGATATCAATAATCAAACCCGGCAAACCATCACCCTCACCATGTACAAGCCTAAAGATATTTGTGGAATCGGTAAGGTAAATCCCTAAACTTTTACGCAAGTTCAGTGCTTGCAAAAGCTTAGCTTTCCAGAAATGGGAGTTTATATCTTGTTTCACGAAGCTAACAATCCGTACCGAAATAGAGCTGGGTTGATAATGGCCAATAGCGAGAAAATTCCCTCGGCTATCAACAACCTCAACCAGATCACCCTCAGCGGGTTCCCCGCTAATTTGATTAATTGCACCAGAAAAAATCCATGGATGAAATCTTAGTATCGACTGTTCCTTCCCGGGCTTTAGAGTTATACGAATGAGACTCATTTTAATAATTTGCTGGTGATTAGTTTGTTGTATATTTCTCGGCAAACCCAGGCATCAATTGCAGCATACTGCTGCTGTGCTTCGGAAAGCGTTGGCGCATTCCAGTTGGATAGCTGCTGCGATTTGGAGACTTTTTTTCCCAGTACAATGGCCGCCATTTTCCGAACGCTTAGCTCCTCAATACCATACTGTGGAACAATGCTCTGAAGATCGATAAAGCCCTCTGGGGTGAACTTCTTAATTTTTTGGAGTGATTTTAAATCATCGCGAATGGCTGCCCCGATCTTTAGAATTGTTGGATCCTGCAGAAAGTTTAGTAAGGGTTTTGGAATTCCAGTATGTTGAAGCCTTATCAATAATGCAAGGCTTGAGTTTGACAGTTGCAGTAATGCAATGCTATTTAATTCACCCTTACGAAAGGTAGGCTTCGTTTCGGTATCGAATCCTAAAATCTTCTCGAAAATTAGTTGGGGCAACCAAAGTTCAAGCTCTTTTTCCGAAGAAACCACAACGATCTTTCCGCTGAATTCAACTTTTGGGAGCGCTGTCACCTCCTCCTTGCTGATACTATTTGAGAATGATCTACTCATCTTCCCTGTAATCGCTTTGGCGCTTTGTAATTATCCACTGGCTGGTATCTATATCCTTCTCTGGAATTGTATTTTCTTCTTCATCCTTCTCAATATCGATGCCAGAATGTTGAAGTACATGGATTGCTCTAATGGCATTTGCTAACCGAATTCCCCAGAATTCCTGAAAATTTAGGGTACATTCCCAAAGCGCATCGTTCATCTCCTCAACCTGCCCTTTTTGGTATAGCATTGTAAAATCCTTCAAATCTTGATAAATATCAGAAAGGTACTCGGCAATGCTGGCCGAGAACTGCTCATCGATCTCGGAAATCCGTGAATCGAATACCTCGGGGAATGCATCATGCTCTCCAAGAAGATCTTTAATCCTAAGGTTGAGCGCAATATAGTACTCTTCAGTTACGTGCTTTATGTTGCCCTCTTCGTAAATGGGTTCGGTTTGGGGAAGTAGCGAAGCCTTGTAGTAGAGCAATGGCAATAGGCTGCTCATAACCCTAACAAAACTCTTTCGCTTGTAGTCGCTAACATTTTCAATGTAAGCGCAATACTCTTTTGCTACGGTAACAAACTCCACAACAGAGCGGCTAAATATCAGTTCGTTAATGCTATTTTCCATACCATATATTGAATTTCAAAATCAAACAGTTTCATTTTATTGGTCTATCCCTCTGCATCAAAAAAAAGCTTGTAGTAGTTCAATCCCTTATCGTGATCGAAGCCCTTTTCAACTCTATCGCGCCCACCGTGAATATAGAGGTGAAAATTCTTATCGAGTTTAATTACGCTCTTGAATACCTTCTTTGCCTGCTTAGCGGCATCGATTGAAATGGTAAACGAATCCTTTAGGTTGCATCCTAGCTCATTCTGGTACTCGTCCTTATACTCTCGAAACGCTTCTACAATTTCAGGCTTGTGAATAACCCGTTCTTCAAATTCTTCCTGATCGAATGTATCGGTTTTTGCAAAGTAATCGCGGGTTTTATTAAGGAGCGTAACCTGCTCTGCCCTGTCGAGGTTACTATCCTGATACAGAACGTCTTTCACAAAATCCTTACAAAGGTTGATGTATCCGCTGGTTTGGTAAAAATCATCCTCTCGGGGTTTTATGTTAAGGAAGATTTCCTTCCAAAATCTTGCCTCATCATTTTTATTGGTATTATCGATGGCAACCACCTTGTAACCAAAATCCTTCTCGGTATTGAAAATCAAACAACCCTTGTCTAACTTTTTTATGCTAATGCCCTGGTGTTGTTCAACTTCAAAGCCACTGGTCTTTTCATATACCTTTATAAAAGTATCCTTGGTTTCCGATTTAAATAAACCAATAGCATCAACCAGTTCACCCTCCACAACGCAATTCGAGAAGTACACAACGTAAAGTTCTCCATCCTTTATATTAGGGTGATTGCTGCTTTGATAGAGGTGTTTCGCTATGCTGATTGATTTCTCGAAGAGATCTGCGGGATTGTCAAAAAGTTTTTCCGAGTAATTGTACACCTCATTCAAAGCAAGTTCGGTTTCGTGTGCAAAGCTATAGAATTCGGGTTGCTTAAAGGGCGAAAGAAAAAATACTCGGAGGAGTTCCAGCAAATCATCATCGGCTATTTGAACCAAACTTTTTGAAAGGGAAAACTCGTTTGTACGGGTTTTGTTCCCAACTCTATGAATAGCAATTCCTTGTATGGTGGTTTCTGAAAAATCGAACATGTTTTTTTTTCACGCAAAGGTAAAAAATAACCCTGACAGATTACATTTCTATCAGGGTTGTTCTCGAAATGATTTATTGATCAAACTGTTTAAATATTCTTACTATATGATTGTCCGCTAACATACCTAAATGTTACAAATATTAACACAGTTCATTGCGAGGAGTGTTTTTTACGACGAAGCAACTTAGCGCAGCGATTTCACCGAAGGTAATCTATTATTATTCAGTAAAATAAAGATTGCTTCAACCCTTAAAAGGCAAGGGTTTGACTTCGTCTAGCACTTCGTGGTTCGCAATGACGGTTGGGTGCTTTGGTATCTAAACGGATAGTCATATCTTACTATTTTATTTTCCTCAGAGCATCTTTATAATTCTCCTCAACTGCTTTCCAGTTTACAACTTTCCAAAAATTTGAAACGTAATCGCCCCTTTTATTCTGATAATGAAGATAATAGGCGTGTTCCCAAACATCAAGGCCCAAAATTGGAGTGCCTCGTTTTTCTGCTACATCCATTAAAGGATTATCCTGATTTAGGGTTGATGAAACGAAAAGATTTCCTTCCCAATCAAGAGCTAACCATGCCCAGCCACTTCCAAATTGAGTTTTGGCAGCACTTTCAAATTTGTTTTTAAACTCCTCAAAAGAGCCAAAGGCTTTCTCAATGGCCTTTAGCAATTCACCCTTGGGAACTCCTCCTCCATCTGGCGACATGATTTCCCAGAAGAGATTGTGATTATAGTAACCACCTCCGTTGTTTCGTATAGAAACAACATGCTTACTAACGTTGGCAAATAGATCTTCAATGGATTTATCGCCACTATCGCATTCATTCAATGTCTTTACGAAATTATTGTAATAAGCCTTGTGGTGACGTGAGTAATGAATTTCCATAGTTGTTTTATCGATGAATGACTCCAGCGCATCGTAGCTGTATGGCAGTTCGGGAAACACAAATTTTTCCTGACCTTTTATCGAGTGAGAAAAGAAAGCTAAAAAAATTATAGCTAAGGAAAATAGTTTTGTTCTCATTTTTATAGAGATTTTATTGTTATACATTAAGATATCAATACTATAACAATAGTACAGCATAAATGTTTATACTAAACTGTTTAAATTTTGTTTAAGGCAACTTTTAGTCTTGCCTTTATGATGATCAAACTCTTAACCAAATCGGGTACCCGAATTCGTTCCTGCATAATCCTTTCGGCTTTTACCCTTTTTATCCTTATGAGTAAAGCTTTAAAGTAAAGGTAAGCAACGTAAACGCCTAGTATAGAATCTCTTGGTAACTTACGGATGCCATCCAACGACTTATCAAGATCAATTGCTATATCTTCCTCAATGATCCTTTTCTGAGATTCGGAGAATTTCGTAAAATCAACATCAGGGAAGTAAACCCTTCCCCGCTTCTGAAAATCATCCTTTACATCTCGTAAAAAGTTAACCTTTTGAAAGGCTTCGCCTAAACTACGGGCGGGTTGAGCAAGCTCATCGTAAAGCGTATTGCTCCCATTACAAAAAACCTTCAGGCACATTAGCCCCACAACTTCGGCACTTCCATATATATACTTCTGATATTCAGCATGATTGTAATCCTGCTTATGCAGATCCATCTCCATGCTATCAAGAAAAGAGGTGATTAATTCGTGTGGAATACTATACCTATTGGCTACCAACTGGAAGCTATTGAGAATTGGATTGTTACTTACCTTTTGATCAATTGCCTGAAAAACTTGCGCTCTAAATTCGGCAAGCATTTCAAGCTTTGGATGCTGATGGAATGTGTCCACAATCTCATCGGCAATGCGCACAAATCCGTAGATGGCGTAAATCGAATCGCGAAGCGATGGATGAAGAAGCGACACTGCCTTCGAGAACGAGGTGGAGTACTGCGTGGTAAAGAGTTTACTACAGCCCAAACAGGTATTATTGTACAGATCCATAACGTTTTACAATTTGTTCGGTTGTTAGTCGCGAGCTAATTACTGCCATGGGCAAACCCGTTCCAGGAATTGTGCTTGATCCCACATAGAAAAGGTTTTTGTACTTTTCGTCGGTATTGTGTGGGCGAAAGTAACCAATTTGGTTTAAATCGTGCGCTAATCCTAAACCGCTACCACGGTATAGGTTAAACATTTTTTCCCAGTGTAGCGGGGTCAGAATGGTTTGAGATGCTATGTTGTTTTGGATATCAAACCCAATTCGCTCAGATAGATCGGAAACAATATTTTGAGCAAGGGTTTGGCTATCGTCCCAGTTGGGTTTATAACGCAAATCGGGAACGGGACATAATACAAATATGGCTTCGCCATTTTCGGGCGCATATTCGGGATTTGCCTTGCTGGGCACGTTCACGTAGTAGTATGGCTTTTCGAGGCTGATGCTATTCTTGAAGATTTTTGAGCTGTACTCCTCAAAGTTTTGACCCAGAAAATAGTTATGCACCTTTAGCCCTTCAATCTTACCATTTAAACCAAGGTACATGGTGAAGGGAGCCAGTGTCCACTTCATTTTGTCAAGTTTCTCTTCAGTAAATTCTTTACGTTTAAGCACTTTTCCCCTAAAAAAGGCTGCATCGGCATTAACCACAAAAAGATCGGCATCCCATTTCTTTCCCTGCGAATCGATTAGCGATTTCAGTTTACCGTTTTCAGTTTGAAAATCAACTATTTCAGAGTTAAAATTGATCTTAACGTTTCGGTTATCCAATTCGGATAGTAACCCCTCAACGATTTTATACATTCCTCCTTTTACGTTATGGTATCCATCGTGCAGCAGCTCAGTATAGGTAAGCATAGAGTAAACGGCAGGTGTATCGAACGGAGTTGCTCCAAGGAAAAAAGCCACCAGCGAGAAAATTACCTTCACCTCGTAGGAGGTGAAATGCTTGTTCATCTCGTTCCACATGCTTTTGAGCATTAAAGGAGCATGATGAAATGGCACTGATGCTAAAGCTGTGGCAAATTCAACAGGATTGTTGAAATTCTTTCGGATTATCCTATTCTCAGTATCGTGAAAAAGCTTTCCTGTTTTCTCTAGGTACGTTTTCATCCTCTTCTCAAAGTCTGGCTCCACATCGTAAAATTCTTGGGCAAGTTTAGCCAAATCCTTATAGATAGTATATTGCTTTTTGCTTCCAGAGAAGTTTACCGTGTATAGCGGATCGAGGGCGAAAAGTTCAAATGGCAGCTCAATGCCGCAGCTCTTGGCAAACTCTTCAAACTCGTAGCTCATGGAGAAAAAAGTTGGTGCCAGATCCCAAGTAAAACCATCCTTCTTGAATTGATTCAGCCTCCCACCTGCCTGATGGTGCTTCTCCACCATTTCAACTTCATATCCCTTTGTTGATAAGCGCATTGCAGTGGTTAATCCACCCAACCCTGTTCCAACAATTAATGCCTTTCTCATTGATAATGAATGGTTAAACCGATTAGACAACTATCATAACGAAGTTAATATTATTACTTGAATAACACAAACTCAACACAATTAACATTATTTTTAAGCCAATGTTTAGTAATTGTTTAAGTTTTTTGGAACAATTCATTTTATGATGCCGCCGTAGGTGGCACATAACGATTGAAAAAGTTTTAAATATATCTTAGCGCCTCGTAGAGAGCGCAATAAGTTGTTTTCAATATTGCACCCACTCTGGGGTGCTTAGTTTAGTTTTACATATTTCAATCGCTATATGCCCTCTACGAGGGCACCTTAAAATTTATATACGCAAAACTTAAACAGTTTCTTAGTTTATTGCTTGAAATTTTAAACATTTTTAAATGCGTTTGCCTTGGGCAATGGATGGCTGTTTATAACAAATTCCACAAATTAGCGTAAATTTGCAGATATTATTTTTATAGGGTTTATTATGAAGCGAGTGGTAGTAGGTCTATCGGGTGGAGTGGATTCCAGCGTTGCTGCATACGTGCTTAAGCAGCAGGGTTACGATGTGGTAGGGCTTTTTATGAAGAACTGGCACGACACCACTGGCGTTCTCAAGGGCGATTGCCCCTTTGATGAGGATCACGACTTTGCCCGCATGGTTGCCCGCAAGCTTGGAATACCATTCGAAATGGTAGACCTAAGCGAGCAGTACCGCAAACGCGTGGTCGATTATATGTTCAGCGAGTACTCTCGCGGCCGTACGCCCAACCCCGATGTGCTTTGCAACCGCGAGATAAAATTCGACGAGTTTATTAAGGCTGCCATGGTGCTCAAAGCCGATTTTGTTGCTACTGGGCACTACTGTCGAAAGGAGGAATTAATTGTGGATGGCAAGCCAATGTACCGCCTACTGGCTGGATTGGATCCTAACAAGGATCAGAGCTATTTTCTCTGTCAGCTTAGCCAGCAGCAGCTGGAGAAGGCACTCTTTCCGATTGGCGATGTGGTGAAACCCGAGGTGCGAAGGATTGCCAAGGAGCTGGGCTTAGCAACAGCACAACGAAAGGATTCGCAGGGAATTTGCTTTGTGGGAAAGGTGGATCTACCCGTTTTTCTCCAGCAGAAGCTCGAGGTAAAATCAGGAAGCATCATCGAAATCCCCAAGGATTTTTCAGTTTACGAATCGGAGGAAAGCAATAAAGATCTTTATGAACTTGCAACACCAGTTAGATACAAACCAACTGATGGTAAGGTGGTTGGCAAGCATAAAGGGGCACATTTCTACACCATCGGACAGCGAAAGGGATTAAATGTGGGTGGAACACCCGAACCTCTCTTTGTGATTGCCACCGATATTAAGCGCAATATTGTTTACGTTGGGCAGGGACAGGAACATGGTGGGCTTTACCGCAAGGGGCTTTTTATTCCTGAGGTTGATATCCATTGGGTTCGTCCCGATATTACGATGAGCATTGGTGAAAGCAAAGATTTTTTAGTTCGTATTCGATATCGCCAGCCCCTTCAAAATGCGAAACTTTTCCGTGAACCAGAAGGAATGTACATAGTTTTTGAGAATGCCCAGAGGGGAATCACTGCAGGTCAGTTTGCCGCTTGGTATCAAGAGGATGAGCTGATGGGATCGGGAGTAATTGGGTGATTGGGTGGTTGGATGATTGAATAATATTTTGTTTATATTAGCTACTTAATAATATTAAAATTATTGAAAAATGGCCATTAACCCTGATTGTGAAACAAAGCCTTCGTTTAAGTATCTTAGGTTACTTCAAAGGCTTATCATAATATTGCTTCTTTTTATAATGTCGTTAATACTTCTTTTTGCTACTCTGAACATTATCTTTTTTATTATTAAGAATATTGTTCAGCAGCCCATGGCACAATTTACAGCAGGTAACTTAATGGAACTTTTCAGCTTATTCCTAGTTATACTTATTGGAATCGAGCTGCTCGAAACCGTGAAAGCTTTTCTCATGAAGGAAACCATTCAGGTTGAAATTGTAGTTTTAGTGGCTATAATCGCTGTATCAAGGAAGGTTATTATTTGGGACTTCAACGATGGGAGTACTATTGAGATATTTGGACTTTCTGCAATTCTTTTAGCTTTGGGTGCTACATACTTCTTAATTCGCAAAACAAAATTTAAATTGAATTTTTTCTCAAAGAAATCGAGGCAAAATCAACCACAAATTAGGAAAAAAGATAGTATAGGTGAGGAAAATCAAAAGTAGTTACCTGTTAATCTTTTGTACAAATTCCTTCGCTTTTTCAAGGTTCTGAGGTTTACCCACATCAACAACAAAGTTATTTGAAGTATCCATGGCAATTATGGTTTGCGATGAGCATAAACTTAGGTATGCATCTACAATCGAAAAAGCTCCCTTGGTGTGAATTAGTTGAAATATTTCGGGACTAATTACATGTATACCAGCAAAGGCATAGCCCTTAAGAGGGGTACCACTATTTTTTGGGATAACCTCTTTTTCAGTAATATTATTTCGCCACCCTGAAAGTATCATCTGCTCATCAAAAAGAAAGTATCTGTTTGATCTTCTTTGACCCACAGCTAGTGTAACCAGCGCATTTTGCTTAATATGAAATTCAATAAGATGATTAATGTTGATATCGGAGAGAATGTCAACATTATGAACAAGAAAGGGTTTATCTCCATCGAGAAATGGACGAGCATTAAGTATTCCTCCACCTGTATTAAGTAGACGATCAGACTCGTCAGAAATATGAATTCTAACGCCAAAATCGTGGGATTCAATGTAGCTTACTATTTGCTCAGCAAAATGGTGTACATTAATAACAACCTCCTTAAACCCGGAAGAAACTATTTTTTCCAAAACATATGCAAGTAATGGTTTTCCGTCAACCTCAACTAAAGCCTTAGGTCGCTCAAGGGTATGATTCCCCAGCCTTGTTCCTAATCCAGCCGCCAAAATCATTGCTTTCATATATTTTTTAGCTTTTAATTGGCTTACAAAGTTTTTTTTTCTTGCTGGATTTTAGTCCACATTTTTTGCAAGTAAACTTCAAATCCATATCCATTATTTTTTTAGACTCTTTTTCGCAGATTTTTTTACCCATTTGATACTATTTTAATTCTCTGTGAGTCAAGTTTACATGAATACCCTCAATTTTTCCAAGCGATTGTGCTAGTTGGTTAGCCATAAACACCGAGCGGTGTTGCCCTCCGGTGCAACCAAATGCAACCGAAAGGTAATCAAACCCCTTTTTTAAATATACATTAATCGATTCTTTTACAATTTCATCAACTCTATCAAAATACTGTAAAACCTCATTGTGTCTAACCAAATAATCAATCACGGGCTTGTCACATCCATTCAGAACCTTGAATTCACCTAGCCTCCCTGGATTTGGCAATGATCTACAATCGAAAACAAAACCACCTCCGTGTTCTGCATGTTCAAAGGGGTAACCCTTCTTGAATGAAAAACTGGTTATTTCGACAGTTAAACCATCAAATGCGTTGGATTGTTCAGGTTGCTTTCCATATTTTTTGAATATCTTACCAAGGATTGGAGTTAGCGTAGGAAGTGAAATAGAAACATTATCAAGGAGGCCTTGAAGGTTGCATGCAGCCATAGGTATGCTCTGCAAAAAATGCGCTCTACGTTCGAAAAATCCCCTATAACCATAAGCACCAAGGGTTTGAATTACCCTAAAGAGTGCAAAAATAGGAAAATGCTCTTTTAACTCCTTGATATTTATTGATGTAAGTTCTTTTACCTTTTCAAGGTAATAATCTAACATTTCATCTCTGAGCCATTGAGGAAAATTAGCTTTTGCTTGATAAAGAAACGATGCTACATCATATAATAAAGGTCCTCGTCTTCCACCTTGGTAATCAATAAAGTATGGTTCGTTATCAACTAACATAATGTTGCGCGATTGAAAATCACGGTAGTGAAAATAGCAACTAGAGTGTGATAGCAAATAATTGGCGAAAGCCATAAAATCATCATCCAACTTTGCCTCATTGAACCGAATACCCGAAGGTTTCAGAAAGCAGTACTTGAAATAGTTGAAATCCCACATCACGCTTTGCAGATCAAAATCGCTTTTGGGGTAACATTTGCTGAAATCTAAACCCTTGACCCCCTCAATCTGCATTTTTGCCAATAGTTCGAGCGATTTTTTTAGTGTATTTGAAGTAGGTGAATACTTATCTTTCTCCCAAATAGTGCAGGTTAGCTTATGTAGTAAGGTAAGGTCACCCAAATCGCCGATAAGATAGCATGTTTCATCCTCAGATACACATAAAAGTTCTGCTACAGGGAGACCTAAACTAAAGAAATGTTTGGTTAGGTAAAAGTATGCTCTGTTCTCCTCTACATCGGGATTGTAAGCGCCAATAGCACTCTGCTTTGCATTGGTTAGCCTGAAGTATAGCCTATCAGACCCTCCCTGGGGCAAAGGAATAACATCAACATCTTCATCACCAAAATGGTTTTTGAAGAGAATAAATAATAGACCTGATATTTCTGAATTCATTTTTAGAATGTTTAACCAAAAAAGTAAACCAAAGGAATAATTATTAGTAGTGCAGGGATAAGATTTAACACATCAATTTTCTTAATGCCTAAAATTGTAATACCCAATCCAATAAGTAGAATGCCCCCTGTGGCAGTTATTTCGTTTATCATCAATGTGCTAACTGAATGGCCAAACCATGCAGCCAGTAGGGTCAGTCCTCCTTGATAGATAAGCAATGGAATTATTGAGAATATCACACCAACCCCCAATGCTGCTGCCAGCGCAACAGATGAAAAGCCATCCATCAAACTTTTAATAAGTAAAAGTTTAGGCTCATTACCAAGACCCTCCTCAATGGCCCCTAAAATGGTCATTGACCCCATGCAGAACATTAGAAATGATGTTACCAAACCTTCACTAAATTTTCCTCCCTTAAGCTTTAGCTTTGCCTGAAGATTGGTTCCGCTTTGTTCCATTCGTTCCTGAAGTTTGAGCATTGTGCCAACCAGTGCGCCTATAATCAAACTGAAAATCAGTAGTAAAGGATTTTCTGTCTTTAGACTCATGCTAAAGCCCAAAAAAAGTGTGAACAGACCAATGGCTTGAAAAAAGGTTTTCGTAAAGCGTTCGGGAAGACGGGAATGAAAAAGAAGTCCAACGCTACCACCTACAGCCACCGCTGCCATATTAATTAATGTACCTGATATCATTAAAAAGTTAGTGTAAATTTGATTAGATTTAGATTTCTTTTAGCCAATATTATAAAATGCTGATCCTTTTTGGTAATCAAAGGTACAAAAGAAAATTGTTTATTAGTTGGCTCAATTTTTTTAACTTTAGACCTAACAAAAAATTTACACAATGACAAAAGGTAATTATGCTCTTGAACTATTCAGAAAAGATTATTCCTGTGCCCAATCCATCCTAATGGCGTTTGCCAAAGAAGTTGGAATTGATGAAGAATTAGCATTTCGAATAGGGGCAGGACTGGGTGGAGGAATTGGCAGGAAGCAGCATATCTGCGGAGCAATAAATGGGGGAGCCATTATCCTTGGGTTAAAATTTGCCAACTTTTTACCAACAGATTCTCACGCAAAAGAACGAATGGCAAATCTTGTGGGTTCGTTTGTGCATGAATGTGAACAAGTAATTGGCGGAACCCAGTGTAAGGAGCTTATCAAGATTAACCTTGAAGATTCTGTCCAAAGGGAGTTCGCAAATGAGACTGGAATCTTTGAAAGGGTTTGTAATAATGCCATTGTGCAAGTGGCAAAAATTTTGGAGAAACACCTTTCAATCTAATAATTGATTTTTTTGTGATTCTTATGAAATAGTTTAAGCAACTATTGATTTGCATTAATTATCACTCTCTATTCCTTTCATCGATAGCTGTATTCTTTTTCTTGGAATATCAACCTCAAGTACTTTAACCATAACATGTTGATGCAGTTTTACTATGTCGTTGGGGTTCGACACGTACTTATCTGCCAGCTGAGAAATATGCACCAACCCATCCTGTTTGACACCAATATCAACAAATGCACCAAAATTTGTGATGTTGGTAACTATGCCTGGAATTACCATTCCCGGTATTAGATCTTCCATAGAGTAGATGCCTTCAGCAAATTCGAAAACCCTTATGCCTTGCCGAGGGTCGCGGCCGGGTTTAGCTAGCTCTGCCATGATATCCTTTAGGGTTGGAATACCTATGCTTTCAGTTACGTATCGTTTTATATCAATTTTTAATCTAAAAGATTCATCCTTTAGAAGATCGATAACTGTGCAATTCATGTCTTCTGCCATCTTCTCAACTACATGGTAACTTTCGGGGTGAACTGCGCTGTTATCAAGTGGATTTTTTGCATTGGTTATCCTTAGGAAACCAGCACTTTGCTCAAAGGCTTTCTCGCCAAGACGGGGTATCTTTTTTAGCTGGTTTCTACTGTTAAACTCACCATTTTCCTTCCGATAATCAACAATATTCTTGGCAAGCTGAGGACCAAGACCTGAAATGTAAGTGAGAAGATGCTTGCTGGCCGTATTAAGATTCACACCCACATGGTTTACACAGCTTTCTACCAAGTTATCAAGCCCTTGCTTTAGTTTAGACTGATCAACATCATGCTGATATTGCCCAACACCAATGGACTTGGGGTCGATTTTTACCAGTTCTGCCAGTGGATCCATAAGCCTTCGACCGATGGAAACAGCGCCACGTACGGTAACATCATAATCGGGAAATTCTTCGCGAGCTACTGCTGATGCTGAGTAGATGGAGGCACCATCCTCGCTAACAACAAACACTCGAACATCTCTGTTAAATCTAATCCGCTTGATCAATGACTCGGTTTCGCGGCTGGCGGTTCCATTGCCAATGGCAATAGCTTCAATTTTGTACGAGTCGGCAAGAGCTGATATTTTGCTCATGGCTTTGCCCGATTCGTTTTGCGGAGCGTGAGGGTATATGGTTTCGTTGTGCAGGAGATTTCCCTGCGAATCGAGGCAAACTACCTTACATCCAGTTCGGTATCCAGGATCAATGCCCATAACCGATTTTTGGCCAAGTGGAGGGGATAGCAGCAGTTGCCTTAGGTTTTCTGCAAAAACCCTTATGGCCTCATCATCGGCTTTTTCCTTGAGTTCGGATGTGTATTCGTTCTCGATGCTTGGCTCAATAAGACGCTTGTAGCTGTCCTCAATGGCAAAATCAACCTGATCGGCTGCCTCGCAATCGCCCTTCACAAAAGCTTGAGAGAGGTCATCGAGAACATCATCATTTGGGGGTGTAATAGAAACCTTTAAAAAACCTTCGGTTTGTCCACGTCTCATGGCCAAAAAACGGTGCGAAGCACATTTTTTTACAGGCTCTTCCCATGCAAAGTAGTCAGAAAATTTAACACCCTCTTCTTCCTTCCCTTTTACAACCTTCGATCGGATAATAGCACTTCGGCGGAAATGGTTACGAACAATATTTCGTGCTTTCTCATTTTCACTGATCCATTCTGCAATTATATCGCGAGCACCATCAAGTGCATCCTCTGCGGATGGCACATCATCGTTGATAAATTGCATGGCGATAATAATAACATCATTATCTTTTTGTTTTATTAAAATCTCTGCCAGTGGTTCCAAACCCCTTTCCTTTGCTATGGTTGCTCTGGTTCGGCGCTTTGGCTTATATGGCAGGTAGATATCTTCCAACTCCACCGGATCGTAACATTCTTCAATGCGTTTTCGCAACTCGTCGGTTAATTTTCCCTGTTCATCTATGGTTGTCAGAACGGTTTCCTTCCGTTTAGCTAATTCCTCCAGTTTGGCTAGGCGATCGCGAATTGCGGTTATTTCAACCTCATCGAGGCTTCCTGTTAATTCCTTTCTATAGCGGCTAATGAAGGGTACAGTGGCCCCTTCACCAATAAGTTTAGCTGTGTTCAAAACCTGCTTAAAGGAGAGGTTAAGTTCACTGGTTATTATTTCGATATGTTTATTTAGTACGGCATCAATCATAGTTGTTTAATATTTTGAAACATTAAAAAAGAAATGCAAAACTAACAATCTATGTTAATTTTTAACTGTGCTTAGGTTTTCATTTTTTCAACAATTGATTAATTGCAATGGAAATTGTGGGGGAAATTTTAAAAAAGTGATTAAACTGTAATGGTTGATTTAAGTCATATTCTCAATCTTGTGTTAGTCGATTAGCTATGCTATCTTTGCAGACATGAAAATGGTAATCCTTTCAACAATAAAAAAAATCATAGCAATTGCTTTGATAGGCGTTCTTGCTATGATTACC
>Ga0334888_1000261_pt1 | contig 87271 bp, 68 predicted proteins | sample GraSluR1_MG_FD_207227 | JGI IMG/M metagenome (GOLD analysis project Ga0334888, IMG submission 207227) | Sludge microbial communities from methane-producing bioreactor in Wageningen University, Netherlands - Granular Sludge_3_08-R1 | ecosystem: Engineered > Bioreactor > Anaerobic > Unclassified ... | reverse complement strand
TACCAAGTATGATAGAGTTGGTTGGTTGACATGAAAACCTCCTTCGGTAAAGTGGTTGACATCTTTACTTTACCTGGTTTTCCGTGTCAATCAACCGCTTTTCTAAAAAAGTGTCCGGTAGCTAGAAACCGAGTTTGTAATCCAGGCTGATGGCGGCTAATGCAGTAAAAAACGCAAAGCAAATCCGCCAATACTGGCGATAGCGCTCGCTGCGCCTAAAAACCAGCGCCGCCGCCAGGAACGCCAGCATCACGATAATCCTGCCGATGAAGTCTGTTGGCTTGGCAAAGACCGGGAAATAATAACTGAAAACGGTGAAGACCAGCAGCCCACAGGCCAGGAACACCCCAAACCAAACCACCGATTGCCCACGCTGTCCGAACATAGATTTTTCTGCCATATCACACTCCGTGAAAACGATTATCAGTTACCAGTGAGGAATTGCTTCAAGTCCTCACAATGTTGCGCAATGTACGCCTGAGGTGATGCATGAATCCGGGCGACGTAATTGACAAACATCACACTTCGCGCAGCCATCAGCGTCTCAATGACCCTCTCGCCATCCACTGGCCAGGATCGTACCCGCGTATATCCCTGCACGAAGGCATCGCGCCACTCGCGGTACCCCTCGCGCTGCCGTCCGTAACTGAGCGTGACAGCGATATCCTGCACCGGATACCCAAGCATCACATCTTCAAAGTCAATCACATAAAGTTCACCACGATAGAGGTGTACATTCCGATAATGCAGATCCCCATGAATGAGAATCTGCCGATCGGGATGAGCATGCAGCTGCGCGAAAATCGCATTAGCGCGCGAGATCACCTCATCCAACAGTGCGACGCGCTCCGGGGGGAATAGATGACGATAGTTCGCTGTATTGTAAACCACCGGCTCATCCGGATAATAGAAAACTTTGTCCCATTTCTTGGGTTGTATATGTGGCGGGAGAGGTTTTATTGTCTCCGCATGATTGTGCAGTTTTGCCAACGTCTGCCCCAATTTGTAATAGTTCTCTGGATTGAGTGTGTTCTCCAATGGTCGTCCGGGCACCCATTTAAACAACACACATCGCCGCTCTCCAGGTACATCCGGTGTGTGGGCAAGTGTGATGTAGTCACCGTCCCTGCGCTTGACCGGTTCAGCTATCCGCAAATCCGTATCTCGCTTAAGCGCATCCAACCAAAACATCTCCGCTTGATTCTCGCGCAAGGTTGTCTCTTCTTCGGAGTAGATCCGTAGTACATATCGCTCACCATCGCTCGTCCGAAGTTGAAACATCGTGTTCGTCTCAGTCGTGAGAAAATTCACCGACTTCACCTGAAGATCGTAGCAGGCGAAGGCTGACAACGTCAATTGCCTCAATCGTCTGAGCTTACCGCGCTCCGTCAGATCATTGTATGCTTTCATTCCATCCGTTTGTTGAAAAATGTATGCCGCTTCCCTTCTTGAAAGCCCACACTTTGGTACAACTTCAGCGCGCCGCTTGGATTCTGCGTATCCACGCCCAGGGCCACCTCGTCCATCCCCATCACCTTGAACATCTCGATGCTCTGCACGAGCAATGAACGCGCCAAGCCACGCCGCCGCCAGGGACGCCGCACAAGGACTTCCTTGGCGTAACCACGCTGGCGATGGTACTGCACGTTCTCCTCTACGTCCAGGCGGTTCAACACCATGCCGGCGACCTGGTCACCGTCCCACGCCACCTTCCACAAATGCGGCGTGAAAGCGCGAATCTCTATCCACCGCTCGAAGTCCGAGTCGGTCGTTGGACCGTAACCCCAATGATCGCGGCGCGCTTCTTCTTTGGCGTCCCACACGGCGCGATACTGCTCCGGCGCGACCGGACGCACTTCCAATCCGGGCGGCATCGGAGCTTCTGGACGTAGGGCATCTATGGGGCAAACCATCTCGATGTAGTGGCGCACCGGCTCGTAACCGAACTTCGTAAACAAGGCCCAGGCGCCGTACTCCTTTTCGGTCGTCCAGACGCGGAAGAACTTCTCCCCAGGCGGATGCTCGCGGGCGAATTCTCGCAGACGCGCCTCGTTATAGTGCAGCATCGCCGTTCCGAGGCCCTTGCGCCGCCAAAGGGGATGAACAAATCCAAGCGGGATGTAGAGCCGTGTATCGCCCTCCTCTCCCCACCACACCCGGCCGAATGCGACCGTCTCACCAGCAACCTCGGCGAACAGCATATCTCGATACGGATCGCAGTTCCTCAAGTGCGCGAAGGTGGACGCAATGTCCTCCACAGTGTTGATGTACACATACTCATCCGCGACGTTGCAGGCGTCGAGAATGGATACGATCACCGGATAGTCGGCCTCCCCGCGGAAACGGCGGAAGGTCAGGCCGGGGATGGGCGGCGCGCCGGGGACATCAATCAAAGGCGGCAGATTTGCATCCATAATGAACCTCCTCTTTGTAGGAGAACTAACACTGGTGAGACAACTAACTCATTAACGCATCCGGCCAGGGAAAACCATTTGGATCGGCCATGGCCAGTTGGACGAGCTTCTCATCATTATGCCCGTGGATCTGCTCCAGAAAAGGGAAATCCTGCGGGCCAACGCGCAATTTGGCGATGGGTTTTGCCGACGAGCGCCCGATCCAATGCGGGAAAACGATCTCCATCCCCTGCACCTGCTGGGGTGCTTCTTGTTCAAATGTGTGGCGCGGCAGAATGTAGATCGCGCCTTCACACCATGGGTTCTGAAGCAACACCGAATGGGTAATCGAAAAGAAATATAACGGGGCGCTCAATTGGTCGGCAGCCACGCGGGCACGCAGACAGGAATTGAACAGCGACATTTCGGGATATTTCGCACGGTCAAGAATGGCAAAGTAGATGACCCAAATACCATCAGTCGTAGCATAAATGGCTTGTTGATTGCTGAACGCCTTTTTGTCATTGGCCTGGCGCGGTTCCACTTCATCAATTTCCAGGTTTTGTGATCCGTGGAGCACCCATTCCCGCGTTTCACAAAGATAAGACAAAAACTGCCATTTCGGGTATGGGATACGATAGTCAACAAAATCGCCTGCCGGTGTTGACTGCAACACCTGCTCGAAAGCGTCCCGTTTATCGGATGTCACATCGAACGGTGGACAAGGTAAAAGGAAAGATAGTGCTTGCGTCATCGTTACCTCCATGTCTCAAGACTAATCCCATCCTCAAGTATAAGTCAAAAACTCCCCGAATACACCGGATATTCAGGGAGTTTTGGACCTAGTCATCTGGCTGTTTCCGGCAAGGGAGAGGTTATCTCTACATTATACCACCCGCACTACCCCGTTAGCGCCGTCCAATTCGACAATCTGGCCATCGCGGAGAAGTGTCGTGACGTCTTCGATCCCCGCCACACACGGCTTGCCATACTCCCGCGCGACGAGCGCACCATGTTGCAGCAGCCCACCGACCTCGAGCACTACACCTGCCGCGTTGATGAAGAGCGGTGTCCAGCCAGGGTCGGTGGCGCGCGTGACGAGAATGTCGCCGGGCAACACGGGCTTTTCGTCGGGCGCATGCAACACCTTGACCGGACCCTGCACTGTGCCGGGCGAGATCGCCTCACCGACCAACTCGCCGTCTTGTGTTGCCTTGCGTGGCGCGCGCAAAATCCGGCCCCGCGAGTCAATGATGCGCGGAAATTCGCGGCTGTGGGCATAGCGACGCAAGTAGCTAGTATTCTCCTCAGTCAGTGCGCGCAAATCCATAGACGGGTCAGACAATGCGCGTTCGACTTCGTCGATGTGCAAGTCGAACACTTGCCGTGGTGCGTCCAAGCGTCCCGCTGCAACCAGGCTCTGTCCCAACGCAAGTGCCCGCCGCCGGAACATGTCCACTGCCAGAATCATACAGTATTTGGGTGTCTCCCTGAATCCGGCCAGCGCCACCAAGGTGCGGTAGTTCTTTTCAAACTGGCGCGCTTTGCCTCTCTCACTCGCAAGCGCTAACAGGTCTGCGTAAGCCGCTTCGCGCTCGGCCAAACTCCGATCATAGAGCGCCTGGGGGTTTTGTTCAGGATGCAAGGCGAGAATGCGCAGTTGCTTGAACAATTGCGCTGGCTGCTCGGAAGGACGCGGTGTGGCCGGGTCCATCTCCATTGGGCAACGCATCCCATACTGCGTCACAAACTGCTCCCACGCTTGCACAAACTCCGTTGAGAATGTCCCAGCCTGCAACCCTTCCAAGAAGGTTTCTTCTGACGCACACGCTCTGATTTCGGGGAAATGTGCCAGCCGCACCATATCCAGTCCCATCTCGATGGTGACGTTGTGCGGCAGCGCCCGGTCCAGACCGGCAACCCGGTCGCGGATTTCTGGCGAGTCTTTCTTGAACATCCCGCGAATTCTCATACGCGCCATTTCGGCGGCGAAGATCACGGGTATGAACACATCCAGGTCTTCGATCATCCGGTTGAGCGTGTTCTCTGCGAACTGCCGCAAAGTGATCCCGACCCCGGTTTGTGCAGCCAGGTCAGCACGCAGTGCATCAACAGCATCGAGGTAACGCCGTTCGTATTCCTCAGGACGGCGCAACGCCTTCAGTCCAGAGAACATCGGACCGAGCATACTGCCGATCACCTTCAGGGTGATACCGCGTAACGCAGACGGAAGCTTGTCCGGTAGATAGGCTTTTTCATTCAAATTGTCGATGATAGCTGCTGCTGACGTGTCCATCGTCCGGAACTCGGCAGCGACGCGCTTCTTCCCCTGCATTTTGAAGCTATTGGATGCATTGACGTATGTGCGCCCGTCCAGTGTAGGCCGGGTCGAGGCCAAGACATCCGGCCCGGAGACGCCCATCGAGGTCGCCAACATGATTGTGTTGGCGATGGCGATGTAATCCGTCCCCATCACCGACAGTGGTTCAGCCATGCCCCACTTCGTCAACGTCATATCCCAATACAAGGTACGAGATTCACCGGGTGCGGTGCGCAGTGGCTCCGGCAGTGGAAAGTACGTGGTGATGGGGCGTGCCTGGAGCAGGTATAACTGTCCGTCGGCGAACGCCCACTCAATGTCCATCGGCTTGCCGTAGACGTGCTCCACCTGCGTCGCCAGGTCAGTTATCTGGAGAACCTGGGTATCGGTCAGACACAACCGGGTGCGAACTGATGCCGGTTTCTCGTAAGTCCCACCGTTCTCGTCCAACCAGATTGCAGTTTCCTTTTTGCCGGCTTTCTGCTCCAAGATAGCACGCTTGACCTTGTCCACAACGAACGTGTCCGGCGAAACCTGACCGGACACAACCGATTCGCCCAGTCCAAAGTTGGCGTTGATAACGACTTCGTCGTAATCGTTATTGATCGGGTTAAGCGAAAACGCAACGCCCGCGATCTCGGACGCGATCTGCTGCTGCACCACCACGGCAATGCGGGGCTGGGTCACATCGAAGCCGTGCTCACGTTTGTAGACAACGACTCGTTCATCAAAACACGAAGCGAAGGCACGACGCACGGCGTCCAAGATACCATCTCGCTTCACACCCAACACCGTCTCGTACCCGCCGGCAAAAGAGGCGCCTTCCAGGTCTTCCTCCGGGGAAGACGATCGCACGGCAAACAGCGCGCCCCCCAAGTTCTCAACGGCTTTTGTCAGTGCCTCTTCACGTTCGGCGTCTAATGTAAGATCAGCGCACAAAACCTTGATTGCATCACAACTCGCCTTCAACGTCTCCGGCGCGCTATCCACTGCCTGCACGACGCGCACCCACTGTGCTGTCTGCCGGACCGCATCCAGCCACGGCGCAAAGAAGTCCAGGCTGAGCACGAAACCGGGTGGAACCGGCATCTCACGCTGGGTCATCACAATTAGCGACAGGCCCTTGCCGCCCACCTGAGCCAACTCCGGCTTTCCGGCCGTTTCAAACGCATAAATCTGTTGCATAGTACACCTCCACAAATCACGCTTCACGTCTTACACTGATGACTGTCAAATTGAGATCCCAAAGTTTATTGAGAATACCGCGCAGCGCTGCTTGATCGGCGACAGGACCTTTCAGTGTCGTTAGCACACCATCCGTATCCTGGTCGATGGTTATCGCCATCCCACTGAACCATTCCTGCCAGGCTGTATCCAACGCTCCCTGCACGGTGATATGGTAAATAGCTGATCGTCTCCGGTTGCCATTACGCCCCATCTTTGTCACACTCCTCTTTAGGAATCACAGTTTTCTTTTGTGTTTGCAGTATAGCCGGACATTAGGTGAATTGTCATCCCCCAAATTAGGGATTTCACAAAAACATCCCCCACCATAACAGTGGGGGATGTGAGGTGATACTCATCAAAAGCTCTCAGGTCAAAGTATACCGATGTCTTTCGCCTTAGCCACAGCTTCGTAACGACTGTGAACGTCCAGTTTACTGTAGATATTTTTGAGATGCGAACGCACGGTATGCACAGAGACAAAGAGCGCGTCAGCCATTTCAGTCGTCGATAACGATGAATCCAGTAACCGTAGTACGTCCATTTCGCGCTCGCTGAGCGGCTCAAGGAGATTTTGGATTTTGGATGTTTGATTTTGGATTTTAGATTTTGGGTTTTCGATTGCAGAGAAAGAGATCTCGTGAGGGATCGGGGAACTGTTCTCCAACACGGATAGCAGTTTCTCGGCATAAGCACATACGGGGGCAGTCATCTCACTGCGTTGCTGTCGCCCAATCCAAACCCTAAAATCCTCAATCAACAATCGCAAGGGAGCGCCCATATCCACAAAGGGGCGGGTGTATCCCTCTGGTTCAGCAAGCGTCAGCCCTTGCGCTAAAGACGCCAGCGCTTGATCGCGCCGGCCGCATTGGTTATAGGCCAAAGCCTTAAGCAAATGGATTTCGATCATGAGCGATGGGCGCTGTTGCCGTTTCGCCACAGGCAATAAACGATCCAGTATCCCCAACGCATACTCGGCTTTGCCCTGTAGAATAAGCAATCTGGACAGCACAATCAGCTCATACTTGCGCAACCGGTAGAGCGGCTGCGTATCGTATACCTCTGGCAAGGACTTATCCGCATAGCTCAGCACATCCTGGGCCTCGAGCCAGCGCTGCACGGTCGCCAAATCGCCCTGCGCCAGCGCAAAGCGTGCTTGTGACAACGCTACGGCCCAGTCGTCCACTTCGGTCACGTCAAAGCGGATTGCCAACTGCCGCGCGGTATCAATCATCGCCTGAGCAACGCCGGCATCCTGCTGAACCCATTTGAGCCAAGCCAGCGCCAGATAGGCTTCGAGCGCGCCAACTTCGTTCCACTGTTCGGTGAGAGCAATGCTATCCTGCAGATAGCGTTCCGCCGCTTCGAAGTCATGCCACTCAGCGGCAAGGTCACCCAATCCCATCAAGGGCTGCCCAGCCAACGGCAGGCGTTGCCCCTGGGCATCTACCGCCAAATCCAATGCGCGCTGGTAGAGTGACCACGCCTTATGCAATCTCCCGCACCGCCGTTCAGCCTCCGCTAACTGCGTTAGCGCACTCACAGCAACCAGCACGTTACCACTGTCCAGCCCGATGCGCGCCAGTTGATCAAGTGGGATAACGACGTCACTTGCATCACGATATAACGCCCCATACGCGCTCAAAATCCACAGCACAAAGCTTCGCATCAAGACATTCTCTTCAGGTAATTCTACCAATGCCTGACGCGCCAGTTGGAGAGCGTCATTGAGGCGGACCTGATATGCCGCCAACAGCGAACGCAAAGCTGGAATTTGACCTGGGATTCTTTCGCTGTACGGTTCAGCGGCGGCAAGGCGCGCCTCGACGACATCCAGTGGTCGACCAGAGAGCAGAAGCGTCCAGGCGTCCAACATGCACAGAATCGGGCGTGCGCATATCGCTTCAGTAGGCAGGGCATCTGACCAGCGCAACAGTGTTGTCGTCTCGCCATGCATCAGCGTGGATTCGGCTATCTTCTCGATCAAGTCCGCTGCCCTGTCAAAATCCTCCGCTGCGAGCGCGTGATCAATGGCCGAAGAAACATCGCCGTTGGCCACATACCATAGACTGGCCCGAGAATGCAATGAGTGTACGAGATCAGGCCAGGTTTTGTGAAGGCGTTGTTGCAGCAAATCGCTGAACAACCGGTGATAGCGATACCACTCTCGGCGTCCATCCAGCGGGACAACAAAGAGATTGGCGCGTTCCAAATACTCAAGAATGGTCTGGGAATCCGTACCGGACTCGACAACAGCGTCGCACAGCGGAGCACACAAACGGTCTAGAATAGCGGTTTGCAGGAGAAAAGCCTGCACCGGCTGCGACTCGCGGTTGAGGACTTCTTCGAGCAAATAATCGAGGATGTAGCGATGTGCGCCGGTAAACGCGGCGATGAACGCACTGGCATCGCGCTCGGCGCTGATCCCCTGCAGGGCCAGAGCCGCCATATGCAACCCGGCGATCCAACCCTCGGTACGCCTGTCCAGAGCGGCAACGTCTGCTGCAGCAAGGTTCAATCCCATACGCTGGTTCAAGAACGCAGCCGCCTCTTCCGGCGTGAAGCACAAATCGGCTTGCCGTAACTCCATCAATTGCCCGCGCGCGCGCAGGCGAGCCAGCGGCAACGGCGGATCGGCACGTGCGGCGATGACCAGGTGCAGGTTGGGCGGTTGGTGATCCAGCAGAAAGGCAAGCGCATCATGCACCGGCTGCGCCGTTACTAGATGATAGTCATCGAGAACCAGGAGCAGGTTTTCAGTCTCAGATCCGATCAGGTTGATCAACTCTGTCATCAGATTGATCATCTGGTGGCCCTTCGGCAACTGAAGCGCATCGGGAATGTCTAACTCAATTGCCATCGCCGTCCGCAGTGATGAAAGCAAATAAGACCAAAAACGCGCCGGATCACTATCCCCTTCATCAAGGGTCAACCAGGCGACGGAGCGCTGTTCGGTCGATTCGCCGATGCCCTGATTCACCCATTCACTCACCAGGGTCGTTTTACCGTAACCGGCCGGGGCGGCGATAAGCGTAAGCCGCCGTCCCAAACGCAGGCCCTCATCCAACCGCGCGAGAAGGTGCGGACGGGCGACCACGTTCGCATGTGGAGAAGGAATGTAGAATTTGGTTGCCAGAAGTGGCATTGTCTGCGTGCTGGCGTTCATATCTCTATTTTATCACAAATGTGTGTGGCGCGAGAAATTCACCAAAACACAGTCTCTTGACAACTCTCCAACAAAAACATCCCGGCTGGATCAGCCGGGATGCTATAAGTAGATGGAACGGAAAAGGTACAGCGCTACGAATAACGCCTATATCAGCTCCTCCAACCGCTCTTCGATCGATTCGCCAGCACCATCCTTCTTATCACCGCCAAAGCGTCCGAGCAACGATCGTTGCAACCCAGTACGACGGAGAAGAGGTTTCTGCTCATCATCAGCCCCTTGAGTGTAATCCTGGTAATACTGGTAGTAATACTCACCACCCGCGTGCATGCTGACATGATTAACAACGACACCTAGTAAGTTGGCATGCACACGCTGCAATTCTTCCACAGCCCGTTTCGCCAGCCCGCGACGGGTTTTGCCAACATCGGTCACAAGCAACACGCCACCTTCCTTCAAACGCGCAGCCAAAACAGCGGCATCAGTCACCATAAGCACGGGTGCGCTATCGAAGATGAGCAGATCGGCCTTCTGTAACAAAATATCGATCACCGCCCCCATCCGTTCCGAACCAAGCACCTCGGCGGGATTGGGAGGCAGAGGACCGCAGGGCAACAACCGTAGGTTCTCCACACCCGTATCCTGCAGATACAGCTCTGGCTCAGACTCCGAGTTCAACAAGATACTACTTAACCCCTCTGTATTGAAAACACTGAAGATCTTGTGGAGCACAGGACGCCGAAGGTCTGTATCGACGATAATCACGCGCAGTCCCGACTGAGCCATCGCCACTGCCAGATTCGCCAGCGTCATACTCTTCCCCTCTGAAGGACCCGAACTAGCGACCATCAAGGTGCGCATAGGTCGATCAACAAACGAGAAGCGGACGTTGGTACGCAATGCGCGATAAGCCTCAGCCGTAACAGAAAGAGGCTGGTGGTGGACGATGAGTTTCTCCGCATAGTTCTCGCCTTCAATACGGGCAATGGCGCCCAGTACAGGAAGTTGAGTAATCCGGGCAACCTCATCCGGCGATTTTAGGGTATCGTCGAGAAACTCGATGAGCACAACACCGCCTACTGCCAACCCTAGCCCGATGGCCGCTGCGAGCAATACCGTCTGAGTCACGTTTGGGCTGATAGGTCGGTAAGGCATTGTCGCCAGTTCGATAATGGAGATGTAGTTCGTGCCGCCTTGCACCGACATTAAAAGCGAGGCATAGGTAGATTCATAGGTAGACAGCCTTTGTTCGAGGGCAGAGATATTGGCCTGATATTGCTGCATAGCTCGGGCGCTGTTCGATGCGTCAAGCTTAGCCTGTTCTTCGGCTATGTTTTCTTCAGTCTGCCGGATATTGGCTTCCAATCCCGCCAAGCGCTGGCGAACGAAGGTCTGACGCTCAGATTCCTCGCGTGCGGTAGGTGTTTGCAGAATCAACTGATTGGCGATTTCATCGGCGAGCGCCTTGGCGCGTTCAGGGATGGTATCACGGACACTGATCTCCAGCAGTTGTGTGCCTGGCACCTGCCGTGTGGAGACTGTTTCGGGGGCCGGGACGTATTCCAATCCTAGCGCCTGCGCTGCACCACTCAGGATAGGTTGGCGCACCACCATCTGCGCATAGGTCTGGGCGAGTTGCTGGCTGATATAAAGGTCACCGCTAGTAGGATTGGTTTGTTGCAACGCCTGCCCTACAATCACAGTGGTCGTGGCCTGGTAAATACGCGGCATTCCCCGGGTACCGACATAGCTCGATCCAGTCGCTACCGCAACGCAAGTCATCAGTAGCCACCACCATCGTCTGAAGATGTTCCAGTATTCTCTAAGCTCCATAATTTCCTTCTCGACTTCCATTATACCAGAAGTAAATGCAGAAAAACATAGGCCGCAATGCCAAAGATCTCACGTCTCCATGCTACCCGTTATCGTTTCCCGATAATGTAACGTTTCCGCTGATTAGCTTTGCGTACACATCTTCCCACGCGGGATAGACGTTACGCCAGTGATAATGTGCTTCGACCCACGCGCGGCCTTGCGCCCTGAGCCGTTCGCCGAGCGCCGGATCCTTCAACACCCGCACTACGGCCTCCGCCAACGCCTCTGGTGTATCCCCTATAAGGATGTTTTCGCCTTCTGCAATTTCGATCCCTTCCGCCCCGATGCTCGTCGAGACAATCGGCAATCCCCACGACCAACCATCGATGATCTTGACCCGCATCCCCCCACCCGCACGCAAGGGAACGATGAACACACCAGTTTCTACCAGGTAAGGCTCCGGGTCAGGCACGTAGCCTGTCACCTGGACGTTGCGGACCTGGAGCGCAAGGTCTTGCACTTCTTGGGGCGGATCCTTCCCCACAATGACGAAATGCGCTTCCGGCATCTGCGCCAGCACTTTGGGGAAGACTTCGCGTGCAAACCAGAGCACCCCTTCGACGTTAGGCGGCCAAAACATGGTGCCTAAATGCGTCACAGCGAGGGGGTGCTCACAGCGGGTAACGAGCGGCTTGTCGTCGGTATCAACACAGATATGGATGACAGAAGTTGAGGGATGGGGACGGGCAGGAGCGGCTTTGGAAGCATCAGTAGATGACGCAGCGTGAGTTGTGCGCTCTAAAATCTCCTCCTGGTCGACAGCAGTAACAAAAACGACGTGATCGAAACGGTCATAGGCCTCCACTTCATAGCGCGCCAGGACACGCGCCTCGCGCTGATAAATCCACCGCTTGAGGAGATTGGGCTCGTGCTGCGCTATGCGCTCAGGAATGCGGTAGAGGGCATTGTGCGCATCCAAAACCACAGGTGTATGGGGGTGATTGAACATCTTCGCGTTCAAATGTTGCGCGTAAAGCGCGTATTGGGCCATAGAAGTTTGGTCAGCGTGGATCACATCAAACGACTGCTCTGCCAATAGACACTGGATGGCCCGGTGCATCTCGGGAATCTCGTCCCGCACGATAATCACTGACTGGCCCGTAACTACAGCTTTTACCCCAGCCCGCAGATTCCGCAACAGCGAGCGCTGCATAGGCACCGCGTAAACCGCCGCGCAGATGTCTTTCAGATGCTCGAGCGCTTCAGAGCTGTCATCCTGCCGGACAAAGGAGAGCAAGGTCACCTCATGCTGGCGTGCTAATTGCCGTAATACGTAGTAGGCGCGTATCTTCGCCCCCGAATGGGCGGGATAGGGTAGAACCTGCGTGAGAAAAAGTACTTTGCTCATAATGCGGACCTCTCAATTAGCGTTTGTCAACCTGGCAAGCCAGGGATACAGATGTTCCAGTGCCGCGCTCTCAGCTTCTCGGTGTTCGTCGTACCAACGCCGCCCCGCGCTGCCCATACGCGCCAAACGGTCAAAGTCGGATAAGGCCTCGGTGAGCGTCCGCGCGAGGGAAGAGGGGTGTTTTGGTTCAACGACCCAGCCCGTTGTGCCCGGTTCGACGTACTCGTGGAGAGCGCCAGAGGATGTGGTGAGCACGGCCTTGTGGAAGAAGTACGCAGCGGGGATCAAGGCCGACTGTGTAGCGCCAATGTAGGGCAGCACCAGCAAGGCGCAGCGTTGAAACAACGTCAAGGCTTCTTCATCCTGAACAAGGTGGTTACGCACTTCGACACCCTCAGGCAGCGGGTCCTTCCACAAGGTTTCGAGGCTCCCAGGACCAGCCAAAACCAGGTGCACTTGCACGCGCAATGCATCGGGAAGCCGTGCCCAGGCCGCGATCAAATCCACCACGCCCTTATAGTGTTCTATGCGTCCGAAGAAAAGCACGTAAGGCTCATAAGCAATATCAGCGCCCAGCCGGTCGAGTCGCTCTATCCAGGAAGCGCCCAGAAACAAATGCAGCAACGGCGTATACGTGACGTCGTGCGGGTCCATACCGTGCTCCAAAAGACGCTCCCGGTAACATTGCCCATGAACGAGGATATGCTGCGCATGGCGCATCACGGCGCGATTCCACAGATAAAGTAATGGCCCATAAGCCGATCCCGGATGAGGATCAAGGTCGTGGATGGTGTGGAGGGTCGGAATATCGGCTTTCCGTAGCGCGCGCAGGATGCGAATGTTCCACAAGTGTGGTCCGGTGACGTGTACCACATCCGGTTTTTGCGCCAGGACAGCGTCGATGGCCCGCTGTGCCAGCCAGATACGCAACCCAGCCGGGGAAAAACCGCTATCCCGCAAGGCAACGGGTGTAGAAACGTTCACAGCAGGAAGGTAACGATGTCCAGGATAACGCTCCGTCGTAACGAGACTGACCTCGTGTCCCACCTGAACCATCCGGTTCGCGTGGTCGGCGGTGTACTGGTGCATGCCAAAGGTTGGGGAAAGGAGAAGATAACAGATGCGCATCAATCCTCCTTAAAATGGCAAATGGCAGATAGCAAATGGCGAATGGCGAGTTACGGACGATCTTCGCCGGAGGGACTAGAGCGCATGCGGCCACGCACAAAAAGGAAAGTTTGCTCCAGCGCCAACGCCACAAAGGGCATCGCCACAGCGTCTACAGGAAGCCGGTAACGAGGCATGGCCCAGGTGAAGATGTGTAAAAAGGTGTAGAAAACCATAAAGAGGTAGAGCAGGGTAGTTGGACGCTCAAGGCACGACAGCGCCGGTGTAGCTTGCGCTCTACCGCCCAAGTAAAAACCATAGAGCATAAAAGGAAGATACAGCGTGAAAGAGAGCAAGCGTCCGACGTTGTGCAACAGAGAAGTCTCCGTCGGCCAGAACTCAAAGTAAGCACCCACCCGGCTCAACGAGAGGCGCAGGTAGCGCGCCGGTTCATTCAGGACGAACGCAATCCCCCGGCTCATCAAGGCGCGATCCCATTCTACCTCAGTGGATGCTTGACCCCACAGTTCGTCGGGCAGAGGGGCCGCTTCGAAGGCCTGAAAACGTGTCCCGTGAATTGGGTGCTGAGCGGAATACATCGCGTAGCCGGTATTCGAGTTGAGGAGCAAAAAATCACCATAGACTCGATAGTTGCGATAAGTCCAGGGAAGGATAAAGGCAAGAAGCGTCATCCCCGCCAGCACCAATGAAGGGAAATGTAAACGGAGGAAATTACGCGCATCTCCACGCCATGCCCGCCAGAATAGCCACAGGAAGAGCACCGGCACCCACGGGAGAATGGCCTGGCGGAACAGGGTCGTAAGTCCCAGACAAACACCCAAACCTAACGCCACCCCCCACCCCGGTCGCCCCGTCGCGAACTCTTCCGATAGCTTCAACGCGCGTTCGAACGACCAGAGCAACGTGACGATGTAAAAAGCCTCGGTCATCAAACGAGCGCCATAGAGGATGAAGAAAGCATACCCCGCCGTGACCAGCGCTGCGATAAGCGGCGTCCACTGCCGTTGCGGGAAAAGACGGCGGGTGAGGCACGCCGTAATCCAGGGTAGAAGAATGCCCGTAAGTATAGCGGTGATCAGGCGCACGGCCACAGGCCAGAATCCAAACAGCGTATAGACAGCAGCCACGAAAGCTGTGTAGAGAAAGGACCAGTGTGCCGTAGGTGTCTCCGCTGGCGTGAAGGGATACCAGGGGCGATCGAAGGTATAGCCATACCCGGTCGCCAGTCGCAGACCGAGTGAGGAGTAGCTGTAGTCGTCGTGCTCGGTAGGCACCCAATTGCCATAATACAAGGCTACACCCACTCGCGTAACGATGGAAAACAGTAAGATAGCGATCCAGATACGTTTGTACTGCTGCTTAAGGTTAACATCAAGCGTACGCACCATAGTTACTACTGTCCTTTGAAGCCAACGATCACACGTACTGTGTGCAGTACCGTAAGCAAATCCAGGTAAAAACTGGCGTGTTTGACGTAGTAAAGGTCAAGCTCCAGTTTGATGCGGGCATCCTCAGTAGAATCGCCGTATTCGTGATGCACCTGCGCCCAGCCTGTGATGCCCGGCTTGACGGCGTGCCTGGCTCGATAGAGTGGAAACGCACGCGATAGTTGTCCGACAAAATGGGGGCGTTCGGGGCGCGGACCAACAAAGCTCATCTCGCCGCGCAGTACGTTGAGAAATTGCGGCACTTCGTCGAGCCGGACCTTACGCATAAAGCGACCGGCTGGTGTGATACGTGGATCTTTCTTGCCGGCCCAAACCGCACCATACCGTTCGGCATCACGCACCATCGAGCGAAACTTGATCACCGTGAAGGGGCGTCCCCCTTTGCCCAATCGTTCCTGGCGATAAAAGAGTGGCCCTGATGAGGTTAGAGCGTTGGCGAGGGCCACGAAAGGGATAAGCAATCCTAACACCAGCAATCCTACTGAACCTATCAGCACGTCTACCAGACGTTTACCAGCTTGATACAAGCGAAAGGCCGGCGTATCCGGCGGACTGAGCAACAACTGCGAGTCATAGCGCGCATAGTCGACAGGCAATCGTCCGGTCAAACGCTCGTAGACATCGACGAGACTGCTAACCCGCAGTCCCAACTCGCGACAATCCAGCAGGACTTCCTGCGCCTCCAAGGGAAACCCGCGGCCTTCTTCGAGATTAAGAATAATTTCATCCACCCCGTACTGACGGGCGAGACGAACAAGATTATGGACCTCACCTAGTACCGGCAGGTCGTCGTTGGCCTCTTGATGCGCCTTATCGACGACCCGGCCTACAAATTCATACCCTGCGCCGCGGAATGGGTTAGCGTCGTCACCTTTGCCTGTCTGTTGCAGCATCTGCTTCAGGGCGGCAGCAGGCACATCGCCGCCAACGACGATCCCGAGTTGACGGAAAGCCGTAGTTCCTAGCACACGAGCATAGAAAATGCGCCACCCAGTCAGGGTTGCGGTTGTCAAAGCCACAAAACCAAACGCATAACTACGCTGGACAACCGGCGGAGATAACCAGGGAATCATCAGGTTAAGCAAAGCGCTCAGAAACGCCGCAATTCCCACGCTGGCCAGGATACGAGTTGTGCTTGCTGCGCGCGCCAGATTATAAACATCCAGTACCGTACCCAGTACCATCCACAACACAGTGAGGGTGATAAACCACTTGACGTGGGCCAACAACGAATCCAGCGTCGGTATATACCCATTCCACAACGTCACCGCAGCAAGCAGCGCGACATTAATGAGCAGCACGTCTACTGCAAACAATAATAACTTGCGGTCTTTGGCCGTCAAGCGCCAACTGTTCCGTGGCGCGTTAAGCGCCACGGGAGACTCCATTTTCTGTTGTGCCCACATTTTTTCAGATGTCATATCTCGCTCCCAGGGTTAACACTACGCTTCCCGCTGCATTAAGAGTTGGTGGAAATATACCTTGCCGCATTCTATGCTTTAAGCCCATCCCCGGGACGCTTTGCGCAGGTACTCAGGCCTCTACAGACGCCGACTACTCGAATCCATCGGGGCTGCGGCGTTTTTTGCTTCCGCCAAGCGTGCATAAACTCGTATTAGAATCGTTTCCTGTGCCTTCCGTTGAACCTCGTACCAGGCTCGTCCGGAAGATCCCATGCGTTCCAGTTTGACCGGATCATCCAGCACCCGTTCAAGACAACGGGCCAGGGCCGCCGGATGATCCGGTTCGACGATAAATCCCGTTTCGCCCTCCCGTACATATTCAGGCAGAGCACCCGTACGGGTAACAATGACCGGTTTGCGAAAATAGTAAGCGGCAGCGATGAGCGCTGACTGTGAAGCATCAATGTAGGGCAACACCACCAAGCCACACCGACAGAAGAGGTCCATCGCCTCTTCATCATTGATCTGGCGATTATGGATTTCCAATCGGGCCGGCAACGATCCACCCCAATACTGTGACAAATCCCCAAAGCCGGCGATGATGACCCGGCCGGGAAACGACTTGTCCGTCTTCATCATCGCGCAAGCCGAGATCAAATACTCAACACCCTTATACGGTTTCAGACGACCAAAGAAGAGCGCCCACGGTTGATATTCGACCGACGCCGTAAGGTCCGGGAACGCCCCGAGCCAACTACCACCGATGAAGAGATGCAACAAAGGCATTGAGGTCACCTGTTCACGGGAGATACCCATCTCCAAAAGGCGTTGTACGAAAGTTTGCCCGTGAACAAGGATGTGATCAGCCGTGCGGACAACCCACCGGTTCCACAGACGGATCAATGCTCCGTGGCTGCTCCCCCACGGCGGATCTATTGTATGGATGGTATGCATGACAGGCAATCCGCGCGCCTTTAACCCGCGCATCAACGACAAGTTCCAAATGTGTGGTCCGCTAAAGTGAACCACGTCAGGGTCGATATCGAGAATCGTTTTCCTGACCTTGCGCAGCCCGGCAAATTTCAAGCTTTCCAGGATAGATTCCGCCCTTACTGTATCGACCGGCGTATGCACAGTGACAGCAGGAATGTAGCGATCCAGCGGGGCATGTGACAATGTCACCAGGTGCACATCATGGCCAGCTTGGGCCATACGGTTGGCTAGATCGGCGGTGTATTGGTGCATCTCGAAGGTTGGAGAAAGCAAGGTGTAGCAAATTTGCATGGTGATGGCTCCCGAATGATTTCCTTTACATCGCGCGCAACTCGCACAGCAGCCGGCGGTATGTCCGCGCACGACCGGCAAGCTCAGGCTGCAACCTAGAGGCCAAGCCTACAACAATAAACCGTGGCCAATAAGCCAGCCACAACAATCTCTTGAAATGCTCTGCACGTCGTGAGCCGTTAAATTTGCGGTGAAACTGCACCTTGCTACGGTAGAGTTGGATGTACATCTCTTCGGCCATCTGTTGTGAGCTGGCTTCGCCGTAGTGCTTCACCTTAGCCTCAGGTACCCACCAAAGCGTCCAACCAACCTCCAGTAAACGGCGACAGAGATCCATTTCCTCGGTATACATGAAGTATTGATCGTCCAACAGCCCCACCTGATTCAACGTTTCGCGTCTCAGCATGAAACACGCACCCTTGATCACTTCAACCTGATGGGGCGTCGAAGAATCCCAGCGTGTCTGGGCATAAGTAGCCTTGGGCCAAATCTGATCTAGGAACATCAACCGCCAAAACTCGCGCTCCGGCGTCAACATCGGATGGCACGACGGTTGCAGCGTTCCGTCTGCATTGAGCAGCATAGAGCCACATCCACCAGCTTCAGGGTGCGCATCCATAAACGCGACCATCGCTCGAAAAGCACCAGGGAAGACTTCGGTATCGCTGTTGAGCAAGACAACGTATCGGCCTGTGCTCTGCGGGATGGCTTGATTGTTGGCCCGCGCAAAGCCAACGTTCTCTTCATTCTCGATCAAGTGAACGTGTGGAAAACGTTCTCGAACCATTAGCGAACTGCCATCGGTAGAAGCATTGTCAACGACGAACGTCTCAACACTAAATCGACCCTCATTTACGGCGTTCTCTTCCACGGATTGTAAACACTGCGCGAGAAGGTCACAGGTATTCCAGCTAACGATGATGATACTTATGTCCATAATCCCCAATTATGTCCGCCTGCTGTTGATGACTGTCTACTGTGCTCTTACGATCACCGGTAGATAAATGCAATAGGGATTAGCAATGACAACCGCGACTGCACTACTTGCGTCTCCCTCCTGGTCGGTAAGTTCGGCTACATTCGTCAAAAGCACACGGTTGACCATGTTTACCCTGACCGTATATGTGATGAGGATTTGCTGGTCCGGCGCAGCGCTCGCCATCCAGGTAAGCCGGTGTTGATTCTGGTCATAGACCGGAACGACTTCAGTTCCATCAACCTGTACATCATCTAGCCAATCTACGCCGCTCGACAGTGTATCCGTCAGACTGAGTGTGGTCTCGGCGCCGCCAAACTTCAGCACATACGTAACTTCATCTCCGTAATTGGCGCCAGACCGATCCGCCCGCTTCTCCAACTGCGCGACAGGGTCTCCCCAAGCGACCGTGAGCATGGGCCGGCCCGCGCTATCGCTGTCGGAACTGAAGAAGTACTTCCCGCTGTTCATAGACCAATTGGACGAGTAAAGTGCCAACCGCAGCGGCTCCCCGGTCGCGTAGGCTTCAGCCACAGCCCCACTCACATCCCACGGTCTGGGGATACCAGGCCAGGGCGGTGTTTCGTCCAACGGATCAACCCACGTCGCCGCGACGTAATCTTCGGCCAGCGGTGCGTTGTTCCACGTGAGCGTGTTCTCCATCCAACCTTCGCGGATCGTGAATACCTGGATGAAAGAGGGTTGAGGACCCGGCTCCCACCCCACGCCCGCATTACCAAACTGGTAGAGGGTCAGCGTCGCCGAGAGCACCACTTTACCCGGCGGTAGGCTGTACAGAGGGAACGTCACATAAGCCCTCGAGTCGCAAGGCCAATCCATTTGCTGTTCCGTGCGCTGGACGTTGAGAAAAGGCTCCCCGGCGTAGTTGAGTTCACCCCAGTTCGAGAAATAGTCGGGAGCCGCTGCATCACCACATAGATTGCTCCCGCCTACCACCGCATCGATCACCGTCAGGTTGTTCAAGCCGTGGCGGATCAGTGTCGTCGTCCGGGGTACGGCTGGCGCAGGAACGTATGGCGGCTTCAGGCCAAAGTGAAGCTGGCCCCAGGAGACAGGTTGCAAAGGCACCATCGTCTCGGGCCAGATCTGCGCTATCAGCGGCGGTTGGGCGGCGCTATCCCGGTCATGAACCGCAACGCCAAGTCCCCAAACCGTACCTTGCGCCGGGCGTCCGGCAAGCCCCAGACTGACGTAGGGAATGGTATAGTAAGCCAACCAGCCGCGATCGTCCGTATCATTGTTGGGCACATCGCCGATCCACCCGGTTGAGGCAGTGAAAGGCACAGACGCTAACACCCACTGCCCTCCCACCCCCTGGTAAGCCGCCTGCAAATCGGGCTGGCTCTCCCCGCTCCAACTCAGTTGCACGTCAAAGCGGTAACTGCTATCGCCGGGTGACTCCCCGGCAGCGCCATCAAGATTCAGATACAGGGAAACCGCATCCCAGTCCGTCAGAGTGGCCGGAGAAGGATTGACGTTGTACCAGAGACGGCGGTCGAAAGTCCGTAGGGCCAACCACAGGCTATCATCGGCGGCGATAAGACGCACGTCGGTATAGTTTATGTCAGGCGTGACACGTCCAAACCAGAAGATTGCCGCCTCGTTGAACGATGTGGTATGCGGTATATAAACGCGCCTTGGCGGCATCCCGTCCATCTGTGGAATTCTGTCCGATGTGACGAAAAGCGATCCAGAGACGCCTTCCAGGTTTGTCGCGCGAGCACCCACCCCACTGATTAGCAACATCCAGGTGAGCATCAACAACCATCGTAGCCCACGTCTCCGAAGTTGGGGCGACTGGGGAGTACACTTGGCAGCCCCAGGCGCATCGCGCCACACGTTACAGGTATTGCACGATTGCATAGCGTCTACCGGTTACGGAGGATAAGCGGCAGATAGCACTGCACCGGGTTGGCGAGAATGGTCACCGCGCGCGTGTAGTTCCCCCACGCGCCCCCGTCCACTTGCATCTCGTTGGTCAGCGCCGCAGGTTGTGCGGTCACAACTCGTGCGGTGTACTCAATCACAATCGGATTCGTGCCGGAAAGCACGCCCTGCCAATGAATAGATTGCGCCGAACACGTCGGCGGGTTGCCCCACGAAGCCTCGCAAAGTCCAAGAGAATAGACCAAACCGGCGGGCAGTGCATCCGTTATGGTTAGAGAAACTGTCTGCGTCGGGGGCGCCCCACTATCACGTACAGTCAGGGTGTAGGTGAGTACTTCATCCACGCGCGCGGTTGAACTCGAGGCCGTTTTTGAAACATCCGGTATTGCTGGGAGGGCTTCCAATGTAAGAATCAGATTCTGAATGTAGAACAAGTCCCCACGCACAAAGCCTGGCACATCCAGATAACGCACCAGTTCTTCACCCGGCTCTTGAAAGATCATCGCCTTGACCGCGAACAACGCGTTATAGTCATACAGATGGTGTAGGGTGATCTCGTTATAGGTTGCTTCAAAGTTGGTCACAAACCAGTATGGAGCATCGGTGGTATACTCGTCGAAAGCCTCCTGCACCTCAGGTAGCGCGTGGTTGCGCAGATACTGCCCCAACTCCGGCGTCAGGAAGATAAAATTGCGGGCCACAGCCAGAATTTGCCACCAATTATGGAAATCAGGCCCCCAAAGATTATCCTTTTCGAACGCCGACACCCGCAGCGCCAGCAAACGATCAAGTGTTGCCTGACGACCCGCATCGGGTGGGTAACCGGCAAGTTTTTGCAATTCGAGATAACCATACAGACCGGCTATCCAGGCATTATGAGCAAAGGGATATGTCGCCAACACATCATCGCTGGGCGGCGTCCACATCCGTTCCTGACACTGGTCAAACAATGTCCGCGCATTACCAAACGTCTCGGCGTATTTCCACAAAGCATAGAACGTATGTGGTGTCCATTTCCAGTCTGGCCCAGTCCATCCTGCGAAACCATACGTACTCCACATTGTAGGTGGATAGTGTGGCATTGCCACCTCGACTTCGGGCGGTAGATCATAGCCTTCACGTCCAACCCCGGTAGTCCACCCGACGTGCGTATAATTACACGGATGATAATCCCTGAATAAGCTCTGCAAGTATGCGTTGACCTGCTGTTGTAATGACGACGAGAGATACGGATAAGCGTACGTCAATACCAGAACCGTATCGGCGGGATTGTGCCAATAGTCAGTCAGATTGTCGCCATGCTCTGATATCGCCTTGGAAGAGAACGCACCGTTGATCCCGAAGCCTGGCCGTAGATGACCGGCAGTGACGATTTTCTGGATTTCATCGGCCAGCCGCTGTTGCAAAGCGTTCCTATCGACAGGCTCAAGCGGCTCATCAATCTCAACGCTGCTGGCGCGCGGCAAGGCGTGAGCGCCGCCGTCCACTGAGAAGGCAATGACGGTGTTGCTACGATGCAAATACACCTTGCCCTGGTAGGGGATCGGGGCGTTTTGATCGCCATGATAGCCATAGACACCGTTCCAGCCACCAAACACTTTAACCGCGTTGGCCTCGTATGTGCCGGTTGTTCCCACGTCATAACCCGGGATCAACTGCGGCAGATTATAGCTGAAATACAGATAGTAGTTCCCAGTCAGGTCGTAAGCACCGGCAGCACGATCACAACACTGATTCCAATAGATTAGATTGCCGCCGCCAGAATAGCCTACCGGTTCGTCATACGCTGAGATGCCCGAAATACTCGGAACACGGATAAGGCTTGTTCCTGGGATCCAACCAGCAACCGCGTGCCCATAATTCTCCTCAGAATACCGATTGAATGTATATACATATCCGTCCGGCATAATTAATGCCGGATGGCGATTGCCCGAACGTGTACCGGTGCTCAACAGTGGCGGATATTCTGGTGCTCCGTTTTGATTGAAATCATAGGCAATTTCATGACCCGTCGCGGAGTCCAGAAGATAGTAGGAGCGCATCTGCGGCCTGGCTTCCAGGTAATTCATCGCCGCCGTCCCATCCCGTGTACCGTTCGGTTGTCGCGGCCCAAAACCACTCGACAATCCCGGCTCGCCAAGCGTATAATCGACATTGGGAGACAGAGGATCGATAGGCGGCGTCAAAAACCGATAGGGCCGTTGCGCTGAAAGCACGATCATATCACCGGCAACGACAGGCCACCAGGAGTGAAACCCCGCGCTTGGCAATTTAGCGGACTTCCAGACCACATCGCCAGAAAGTGCATTCAGAGCGTAAACGTGCGCGTCATTCGATGCAACGTATATCGTCTGAAGGTTCACGCTGGCTGCGGTCGAGAAGTGAATTGGCCCACCGGTTTTGTATTTCCAGGCAAGCGTGCCCTTGCGCGCCGCATCATCATGCGAATAGATGGCGTAAAAGGTACCGTCTCGGCTCCCCAGATACACTCTGCTGTTGATGACTAAAGGATTGGTATCGAAACCGGCTTCCGCCTCGAAGGTCCACAGCCCTACCCCAGTGGCAGCGTTGATCGCGTGTAGTTGATTATCCAGGCCGCCTACATAAGCCACACCGTTGACGACTGTGGGCGAATTGCCCAACGGCATAGTTGTAGGATAAACCCAATTCTGCGCTCCCGTTGCGGCATCGAGCGCATACAAACCGTTAGCTGTACTGATAAACAGCAGCCCGTCCGCCGCAATAATCTGCACCTTGTTCGGAATGTACGGCTCGAACACCTTATACCATTCCGGCTTAAGATTGCCCCGCACTTCTTCCGCTGTCCACGAAGTGCGCTGTGGATTGGCGGCTGCCATCGGCCAGCTAGCCTCGGTAGTCGTCCCTTCAAGAGTTGCAGCACTGAGCAGCGCATTGTGATCGACATAGAAGGTTCCCCACCCGTCCCGCAAACTCGCCACCTCTACAAGATTGCCTACCTCGTATGATGAGGCAATCAGCGGAAAAGATGGCACACTGCTCAGAAACAACAGCACAAAAATGAGATATAGCCACCGGAGTCTGCTGCGTCGTCCGTTGTTGGATATTTGCATGAAACATATCTCCTGTGTGGCGCTAGATCCACACTGCAATTATCCCACATTATACAGACTCATCAGCTTATGTCCAGATCAGGTTGTGACACAATTTCGCAATCTTACTAAACATTACTGCAAAATACTATGTCTTCCGCTACTCCTTTTCACATCCCAGCCAGCTAGCGTTCATGCGCATCAACAGCAACAAGGCCACCTAGAAACAACCATACCAGGATACTTGCCTGAAAGCCTGGGAAACCAATGTTGTAGACAAACGGGAGCATCCAGTCGGCCAACAGCATAACAACTAGGCTTCCTACCCAGGCAGCAGTCATCCCGCCCACATATCCACCGGTGAACCCGGTTGGGTAACGATCGCTGAGCCGCCAACCTAGGAAGAACAGTTCGGCGGCAAACCATAGAAAAAGCCCCAAGCCCAGCAGACCGGTATGGGCAAAGAGATCAACATAATTGTTATGAGAACTGATTTGGGGCTGGAACCATATCGCGCGCTGATAACGCAAAGGTTGCATACCCGCGTAGTTGCGATAAGAGGCCGGCCCGATGCCGGTAATCGGATTACGTGCTGAGACGCTTATCACACGCTCAATGAGCACCAAGCGTGAGGCTCCACTCTCATCCCATTTCTCATCGCCGCCAGCGAACTCATAGAGGAGACCGGAAACCACCCCCACGATCAGCAAGAGCGCTCCTACCACCAGAATGACCCGGCGCAGTTGCGGTAGACGCAGCCAGAGCATGACGCCGGCCGCCGATACAATCCCCACCCAATTAGACGTACGTTCATCCTGCAAGATAAAAGCATAAGCCAGCACCGCAGCAAGCACCGCCAGGAGAAAGATCCGCGAGATACGCCCAAGCTCAGCGTTGAACAAAAGCTGTCCGCCTGCCAGCGCTGCCAACAGGAGCCAGAACGGCGCGCGAATAAAAGCCAAAGTGACAAATCCCCAGGTTACATCGCGCACTCCGGGCAATACACACAGGATCGCCAGCCCACCACCCAAGATAAGGAAGAACCACGTCAGACGGGGCAACCAGGCTTCGGCATTACGTAGGTTAGCCATAAGCCAAAAAGCCAGCGCTGCGAAAGCGAAGATAGCCCATTGCGCCAATTGCACCAACCAGAAATTGCCAGACTTGGGCACGGCTGGATCCCATAGAGCGTTCCCCACCAGATACGAGAGCAGGCCCGCTATCAAAAAAAGGGTTAGAGGTCGGTTGACGCGCGAAGCCGCCCAACGCCAGGTGCGCTGACGGATATTATCCAGCAACCACAAAGCAAAGAGCGCTGGAATAAGCATAGTGGCAACGTTGAGCAGCACTTCGGTACCAGTGCTAATCTCAAAGCGGACCACCAGCGCCGCGGCAATCATTCCCAGCAGGCCCAGTTGGGGTGCATGCAGCAGCGCCAACGCCCCACCGACAGCAGAAAGCAGCAGCAACCAACGAAAGGATGCGCGCTGCCCCAAAAAGGCAGCCACAAGCACCACTCCGATTACAATTGCGGCGCTCCAAATACGCTTGGCACTTGGCTGTGCTAACGTTTTTTCAAGATGACCCATAGCGACTCAGATCATTGAAATGGCATCGCAAAGTCAGGACGATAGTTGAGGTCCCGAGAACGTTCGCGAATGAATTTGGCGGGCGCTCCGCCAACAACCGTGTATGGCGCAACATCCTTTGTAACCACAGACCCAGCGGCCACAACAGCGCCATAGCCAATCTTTACATGTGGCAAAACAATCGAGCGCGGCCCAATATACACATAGTCATCGATAATGACTGGCCCGCCAACAGGTTCAAAAGCCGGGCTATCAATATCATGCTGCAATGTGTAGATCATGATTTCAGAACCTGTAGCTACACAATTCCCAATGAATAACCCTTCTCGTCCATCCAGAAATGCATTGTTCCCAATATTGCAATACTCGCCAATGTGTACCCCGGAAGGCGCAAAAAAACGCGCTTGCCAATGAATGATACTACCTCTACCTAATGAGATTCTGAACACCCGGCGGTACATAAAGCGGCGAAAATGGTGTGAGGGAAACCAGCCAACAACCGTTAGCGCGAACAAGACAAACCCTTGATATTTCGTCCACACGGCCTTTATGAGTCGCCAGAGTACGGGAGATTTTTGGCGGACTAGGTCGGCCCAAGCACGTAGTTTATGCTTCATGCTACACTCTCCGATGAGGGGAATCTACCGACTGACACCAGGAATCAACGCTTTCCAGCATCTTCCACCAGAGCTGCAAACTGTGCGCCGATCATCTCCCAGTCATATCGCTGCTCTACAAGCGCACGAGCATTACGCTGCAATCGCTCACGCAAGCGGTTATCAGTCATCACACGCAGCACGGCATCAGCAAAAGCCTCAGGTGTATCTGCGAGGAGCAAATGTTCATTGTCGATAACTTCCAAACCTTCAGCGCCCTTGGAAGTGGATACAACCGGCGTGCCCAACGCCATCGCCTCAAGAATTTTGAGCCGCGTGCCTCCACCCTGCCGTAACGGGACAATACAGATGGCGCTTTGCGCCACGGGGATACGAATGTCGTCCACATAACCGGTAAGACAAACGCTGGCATCCAATCGCAAACCATCTATATCCACTCCCTGAGTCGAGCCGGTGATACGTAGCGTAACATCAGGCGTTTTTTGCTTGATCAAGGGGTAGATTTCCGCCAAAAAGTAGCGCATCGCATCGTAGTTGGCGTTGTAGACGAGCGCGCCGTTGTAGATCAGGGTGTAGGGCTGGACTTCCGCCAGGCCAAGATGGTGATGAGCGCAATCCACACCGTTAGGGAGAACCGTAATATTTGACCGATTTCCTACCAAAGCCTGCACACTCGCCACTTCCATAGGTGAGGATACCGTGCAGGTTTGACATTTTTGGAAAAGAGCACGCTCATAATGGCGGGCTTTGTACCAACTTAACCAGGTACGCCAACGGCCCAAATGCGTTTTTTGTCTTTGAAAGCGTTCACGCAGTTGATAGGTCAACGAGGTATCTACATCCAAAATATGTGGAATCTTGGGGAAGCGCAGCGCGTAGCGCCCCACAGGCGCCTGCACTGCCACAATCGCATCCCACTTCCCCAGGTCCGGTAATTGATCGATGGTCGATTCCATTTCTTTGATTCGCCAGAAGAGCAGAGGAACCGGGGAAAGATATTTGATAAACTGCGGCAAGTGCACGTAGCGGAAGGGATCCGTGTGGACTGGGTGCGCTACAACACTTTCGAAGGTCACCGGCTCGGTTTTAAGATGGTGATCGAAGGCCACCAGAGTAACACGATGTGACTTTGCCAATGGTCGCAGCAGGTAATTGGCGCGAATCTTGGCGCCATTGTCTGGCGGGTACGGAAACCAGGTCGAGATAAAGAGGATGTGCATTGTTTACCCCAAAAATTTGCGATAACTAAGCGTATAATCCAGATTGGTCTGGCGCTGACTGATCGGCCTCGCCGGCGTCCCAGCTACAATGGTGAAAGGTGCAACATCACGGGTTACAACCGCACCGGCGCCTATAACGGCCCCCTCTCCAATAGTGACACCCGGCAGCACCAACGCGCGCGCGCCGATAAACACATAGTCGTTGACTCGTACAGGGGCACCACGCTCCGCAAAAGTCGGGCTGTGGGGATCGTGCTCCAACGTCAAAATCGCCGTCCCCTCCGAAATGCTGACGTTGTTGCCAATCTGCACACCTGTTCGCCCATCCAGCAGCACGTCTCGATTGATCACCGTGTTTCGCCCTAATTGCACACCGGTCGGTCGATAAAATCGGCAACGGCGATGAATACTGGTCCCTGGCCCAATATCCATTCGCAAAATGGAGCGATAGATGAATAACCTGATGCTATGAAAGGGCACCCATCCCGTCGACTCCGCCAGAAAGTCGCGGAAATCATACCACAACCAGTACAGTTGGTTGAGTGACCGCCTTAACCAATAGGGCAGCCGCTTTCGTATGCCGGATGGCACGACACCGGCCAGCCGATAATAATCGTGCGTGATCTCGCTCGGATTCGCGTCAGGTTGTTGTTCGTCCATAGGCTCTCGTTGATCTCATAGATGTCAGAGCGACGCCTGGGCTTGGGCAAAGACCGCCAGCAATTGCTCGACATGCAACTGCGCACTCCAATCCTCTACCGCCTTGCGGCGCGCGTGCAGGCCCATCTGACGGCGCAAACCGGGGGAAGCCAGCAAACGTTCGAGGGCGCGGGCGAGGCCGATCACGTCACCGCTCTCGACCCGATAACCTGTGACTCCATCTTCGAGCCAATCAAGGACGCCGCCAACCGCAAAGGCCACCACGGGACGGCTATAGAGGAACGCCTCAGGACCAAGGCGACCAAATGGCTCCGGCCACAACGAGGGCACCGCCACACACGCACAAGCTTGCAGATTAGCGCGCATCTCGGCAGGACTCACCCAACCGATAAAGGACACGCGACCGGCAATGCCCAGTTGCTCCGCCAGCATTTCACAGCGTTGACGTTCCGGGCCATCACCGGCAACCATAAGCTGCCAGTCAGAGGCTACCAAAGACAATGCCTGGACCAAATACGCCAACCCCTTTTCTGGCGTTAACCGCCCGGCAAACAGGACTGTTCGCGAATCCGTCGCCGGTGAGAGTGGGGGCAACGGCTCTGCGTTGAGCACGGGCGAAAGCAGCGCAAGCTTCTCAGGTGCAATCCCCCCACGCTGGAGCAAGTCCGACATAAAACGACTGCCCATAAAGATGTACTTGACGTGGTGATACGCAGATGCAAAGGCGCGCACGCGACGGAGCAAATGCGCGTGGCGCAAAGGATTGCGTCCCCAACAACAGTCTTCGATCTGTGCGTTGAACAAACAGACCAGCCCGGCTGTGTGGGGACACACTTTTGCCCGGCGACGCAGATATTGAGCCGATCCAGGACAGACGAGATAAGGACCATGCACGTAAGCCACCGTGGGCAAACGCTGCGCAATCCATTCGACGACGCCGGGATGGTATACGGCGTGGATGTATGCTATATCGGGACGGAAACGAGCCATCACTCCATCAAGAACCTGCTGCGCTTGCATGGGCAACTGCGGCCACTCAGGAAGAAACGCGTACGTTGTGTCAGCGAGCAACGTTCCGGCGTCATCCGGCTCGAAGTAGACCAGGTGCGAAGCGTGCCCCGCTGCTTGCATAGCGGTGGACACCTCCGCGATGTACCCTTCTACGCCGCCAACGTGTGATCCGGCTTGGTTCAGGTGCAGTATGTTCATTGAGCTATCGATCCAAGCCAGGTTTCGATATTGTACACCATGCGCTCCAGGGTAAAGCGTTGCAGCACCGTCTGCTGACCAGCCTGCGCCAATCTGTGTCGCTGTGCGGGCGCGTCCAGCAGGTAGCGCACGTGACCAGCCAGACGGGCGGCGTCACCGGCGGCAAAGGTGAGCGCGTTCTCGCCGTTGACCAACATCTCCACTTGCCCCCCCACCTCGGAACCAATCACCAACAGTCCTGCCGCCATCGCCTCCATCACCGTGCGCGCCATTGCCTCCGGCCCGGTGGAGGTAAACAGAAACACATCATACGCCTGCAACATCGCCGGCACATCGGCTCTAGCGATCCACTCCTGGAAGCGCACACAGTCTTGCAAATTCAGTTCTGTGACCTGGGCGCGCAAGCGAGCCACGTAGTCAGGATGTCCGCGCCCCAGGATGGTCAATTCAACGCGCTCGGCCAATCCTTGCCGGGCGAGTAGGCCCAGCGCCTCGACCGCCACATGAACGCCCTTGATAGGCACCAAACTGCCAAAATAGAGCAATCGCAGCGGTCGTACCTGCGATTCCGCACTTGCCTGGGCGGCGGAGAGAAAAGGGGCCGGATCGATGCCATTGTACAGCACATCCGCCGTAGCCGGGATCGCCTGCGCCGCGACCAGCTTGTCCCGCATATAGCGACTGACGCACATCGTATGGGCAAAGGCGAGATGCGGCGGATAGCCCTCACGCCGCAACCAGGCCAGCGCCAGAGCACGCAATGGGCGCTTCAATACCTCGGTCAACCTGCGTGCTGCCGGGAGTTGCCAGTACTCGGTGTGCGCATCTGCATCCATTGGCCACGTGCTGGCGATATAGTAAGCCACGCGGCCAGGCAACCACTGCTCTGCCAAATAAGGTAAGTGTCGGGACAGGTTCCACATATTCCAGACCACGAACACATCCGGCCGGACCGTCTCAAGCGCTTGACGAAGCGCCCGCTCATTCGCCATCTCTTGCGCGCGCCGCGCGAAAAAGAACGCGCGCATACTGTAGTAGTGGATATCGGCTTCCAGGAAGAGCGAGCGGATGACGCAGTCTTCAGTGGATTCCGCCGATTCCGCGCCTGCGCGACTGGTCAACACTGTAACATGATGGCCCCGCGCTCGCAAGTACGTAGCAACCTCAGCCGTGAGTTGCTCCATGCCACCTAGCTCGTGCGGTGGGTAGAAGTTCGACAAAAACAGCAGACGCACCGGCAGCCCCCTAGGTAAGTCCCTCGCGCAGGACGAAGAATGATTCCAACTCGCGCGCGAATTGCTCGCCATCCCAGTTGCCTACCGCCCAACGGCGCAACCGAAACGGATCTGCGCCGGATTCGACACACCCAGGAACTGTCGTAACCGCACCACGCATCCGAAGTTGACGCACAAGATCTGCGGTGGCGTCTTCCCAGTCCGCCAAACGGCCATAGGGATAGGCGAACATGTCAATCGGCCGGCCGAGGATCGCCTCAAGCTGGCGGCAACCCTCTGCTATTTCACGGCGTTGCGCCTCGACGCTCAGCGCAGACAGCGTTGGATGGGTAACGGTATGCCCGCCAACCTCGATGAGACCATCGCTGACCATCTGGAGCATCTCGTCGCTGCGCATCACCCGATGTGTGGGTCTGCCGGAGACGCCAACCCCCGCCCAGGTTACCAACGCTTCGAGGATTCCAGTCCGCGTCTGCGTATCTTGTTGCGCGATCAGCATGTGTAGCGCCTGATGAGCGGACGACCGCTCATCAAGCGTCCCGGTCTCCCATACATAATCCTTCCCGTTCAAATATAGGCGAAGCTCAGGCGGAACCTGTTGCGGCATGAGCATCGCGCGCTCAAGCTCATCCCACCAGAACTCACGCTGGCTGTCAACGTGGCTGCTGACAACAAATACAGTAGCCGGTATGCCATCGACTCGTAGCAAGGGAAGGGCCTCGCTGTAGTTGTCGTAGTAGCCATCGTCGAAGGTCACGGCAACGGCCCGGTTCGGCAAGGTGTTCGTTTTTATCGCATCGATCATCTCTGCCAGCGACATTGGCACGCAGTTACGGCGCAGGATGTGCATGTGTTCGGCGAAATGAACCGGCGACACGGCCAGGTTATAGGTGTCGGGGACCAGGTCGATCACACGATGATACATTAAGATAACGCCGCCGGGCTTGAACCATCGCCGGATAGCGCCAAGCGTCTTCAGGATACGCCCCCTACCTCGCACCGTTCGCGCCTCCATACGAGAGCTGCCTAGCCTGGCGCTGCCGGCGCCGGCTCAGGGTGTCCAACAGCCGTCGTCCCAAAAATGACTTGACGTACCGCGACGCCAGTTGGCGATCTGTGAGCAGCGAACGGTCTGCTTTGACCGCTTTCGCCATATACTCCCGGCTCTGCCGCATCTGGCCATCACCATAAGCGAACATCCCCAAAGCTAAATAGGCGTGTGCGTAAGCGGTGCGTTTGAGGCTGCGCACGTTCAACGGGGTATCTGGCGAGTCGAAAAGGACCCGCGCCGTTTCCAAGACAACGCGCGCGCTTTCGTCAAGGTTGTGGGAGTGGAAATCGCCGCGATAGCCACGTGGCTGGTACCCACAGGCAAGCTCGTAGAAAAAGTCAAGCCTACGCGCGTATTCCGGATAATAGTACAGCGCCTGCCGCAATCGCTCCTGCCCTAAAGCGACGTTCTGGCTTTCCAGATGCGCGAGGCCGGTGAGCCGATAAGCGCCGCCATAAGCGCGCCGGCGCACATCCGGCCACGTGGCCGGATCACCCTCATCCGGCCCAAAGAGCCTGCCGATCGCTTTGATTTTGTCATGCAGCATATGTTCCGTATTCGCGGAGAGACCACCGCCATGCATACGATAGAGCGCCACGACGTCTGGGATACCCACGAAGACGTATTTGTGGGCTACCCGCAACCACAGCTCCCAATCATCGTTCCCCCGCAGCGAAGGGTCCAGTGGGCCGACGTCATCCAACACAGACTTGCGCACAGTGACAACCAACGGCGGGAACCAGCCGCCCTCCACCAACGTGTCGTACATCCGCTCCGGCGCAACGACGCGGGACATAATCTGCGGTAGATAGTTACCCTCGCCATCAATCACCTGACAGGCAGCGTACAGGGCGCCAACCTCAGGGCGCGGTTGCAGAACCGTCATGACCGTTTCCAGGCAATTGGGCAACCAGAGGTCATCGTCGTCCAGGAAGCAAACGTACTCCCCGCGCGCGTGTGCTATGCCGGTATTGCGAGCGCCCCCCTGCCCCTGGTTTTCCTGATAGATGTAGCGCACACGGGGATCGTCCAAGCTGGTGACGACCTCCCGCGTGTGATCTGTCGAACCGTCGTCCACGACAATCAATTCCAGATTCTGCCACGATTGCGCCAGGACGCTCGTAATAGCCTGAGCGATATAGCCGGCATGGTTGTAGGCTGCCATGATGACGCTGGCTGTAGGATTCGTCAACGGAGCACCTCAGATACTCGCATATTCACTAGCGCCGCATCCTATGCCACGCAAACGCCGCCAAGACCAGAGCACAGGCCAGCGCTGCTGGCATCAGCAATGTAGCTACGACGTTCTCGGTGATCTGCGGACGTTCACCGGTGATCACGGGAGTCGTAACCGTAACTGGCCCGGTCATTTGCGGCGTTGGGGATACTGCAGGCGTTGCCGGACCACCGAATAACGTATCATCGGGCACCGGGATCGGGCTGCGCTCAATATAGGGGGCGTTGACTTCTCTGTGTGCGTACCACACCGTTGTATCCGTCTCCAAACGATTGTCATACACCACGTAAAGCTGATTCCCTTGGCAAACGACCATCCTCTGACCATGTGGGTCCATGTCGCGATTCTCAATACGTTCGTGAGACAACCATTGCGCTCCATCGAAGGTTGATACAAAGACTGCGCCGTTAACGCTGGTGGCAACGCGCAAGACGTTAGCGCTGTCTTTGGCCAGGTAATTAAGGCCGCCGAAACCGGCAGCTAAGGGGATAATTTCGACGGGATTACTCCAGGTCATGCCACCATCGCGGGACCACATGTGCATCCGGCGAGGATCGTGCCAGGTGAGATGAACTTCGTCTTTGCCAAAGGTGAAAGGGGCAATATCTGAGATCAGCGGCATGGTTTCATTTTGTTTGGCGATTACCCGGTATGGTTCCCACGTCTGTCCGGTGTCCGGAGAGCGCAGGTAACCTACTTCGAAGTAGAGGCCATACTCCTGCGACCGGCGGGTGATTCCAATGTGTATCCGACCAGCATCGTCAATGGTAGCGCTGGCCAATAGATAAGATGGCTCCGCCGTCGTGATCGCGTAGATCGGTATAGGATCACTCCAGGTCGAGCCACCATCAGTCGAGCGCATTTCATAGATCGCATTTCTATATCCTTCAGCCTCGAATGAGGCATAAAAGAGATGGAGTGCGCCTGATTCATCCGCAGCAATCCGCACAGATCCTGCCGGAGCAACGAGAAAGCGGGGCATATCCCAAGCTCTTACATTGGCCGCGTCCGCTAGTGGGGCGCGGCTATAATAGACGCTCCCTTGTACATCACGATCTGTCCATATCAGATGGACGATGTTATCTGGAGCAGTAACGGCTACCGACAAATTGACCGCCAGATCGTCAGATGTGGCCAGCACATCGACCGGAGTTGACAAGCTACCGGCTCTGTCGGTCCGGTAGTAGATTTCAGAGCCACCTTCGCGCCCCTTACCCCAGAAAATGTGCAGGTTCTGATAGGCATCGCAGAACAACACCCCATTGCGATCTTTACCCTCAGTCATAGGATAGGAAACATCCAGCGGCCCCTCCCATCCTGGCGCGATACCTTGGGCACACACCCATTCCCGACCTGCCAGACCGGCGGAGGTCATCAATAGTAAGCTCAGCACAAGCCGGCTTACCAGTTTCAGCGCTATCGACTGCGTCCGATGTAGTCGCCTGACCACCAATGTTCATCACCCTCAGCCAAGTGAACGACCGCGCCGCAAGTACACACGCAGTCGCGCCCCAAGATTCCTGCGAATCGTCGATGCTTTCTCGCCAAAGCAAGCCTCGAACCACAGTGAAAGGACGCCTTTGTTCCTGGCAATCGTGGGATCGAGGGCCAGAGCACGAGTATAGCAGTGACGGGCGATCCGCATGTTCCGCTTTTGGTAGGCGACAAAGCCCAGGGCTTCGTAGCTCATGGCCTTCGTCACCCGGCGGAAGGCAGGGGTTGCGTAACCAGCGTCAGTCGCCGCATCAAGCGTCGTCTGGACGAAGTCCAGACTGGATGCCAGACCATCGGTGTCAGCCGCCGCGTATGTTGCCGCAGCGCCAGCCGCAATCGCCTTGCTCGCGCCCGTGCGGATGATATCCGCGTATGCTGTGCCAAGATGCCGGTAAAAGTGCGCATACATAGGCAACGTGACCTTGATTTTGGCGAGCGGATCCCGCCACCACCAAACCCCACCCGCGTGCATGCGGTAAATAGCCATAACCTCATCGATATATCCAATGTCCCCATGTTGCGCGATCAGGATAAAGAACGGCCAATCCATCGGACGTTCAAAGTACCATTCCGGGAGTCCCTGAAACGCTTCAAGGCGGAACATCAGCGATGCTGTAGGAATGAAATTCATAATTAGCAAATCTTCCAGAGTGGAGATTGGCTTTTGATCCGACGAACAAAAAGACTCGGGGGCGCTTTGTCGATCCTGATATTGTACCTCTACATTGTGAAAGCACATCGAACATTCTGGATGCCCTTCGAGGAAATCCACCTGCTTCTGCAACTTGTATGGATCGGTCCAATAGTCGTCGCCTTCGCACGAAGCGATGTACTTACCACGCGCTCTCGGAAGCTGGATGCTCGCTGTAATGGGAACACGCTTAGAATACTGGTTTTCCTGTTGGTAGATTGGCAATACCTGATGCGGATACTGTCTTTCATATTCGCAGATGATCTCGGCAGTGCCGTCGGTGGAAGCATCATCATGGACCAGAACCTCGAAAGGAAACGTGGTTTGCTGCATGACGAACCCTGCGAGGGCATCACGGATGAAATTCACATGGTTGTAGGTAACGCAGTTAATGCTGACGAGCGGTGCATCATTCATTGCCGTACCTCAAAAAGAACATATCTTTCAGGATCGAACGAACGACCAAGTTGTGAAACTGGCCCGTCTTAAAGCCCCATCGTATAACACTCATATACGACGCCGCATTGCCATCAGCACAATTGCCATAAGCGCAAAAAGGCTGAGTAACACAGCGCCCGGCACAGACCAGCCGGCCTGTGTTGTCCGGTTCTGTAGCGTAACCACCGTAGGCGAGTCTGCCGTCGCACCGAGTGTAAACTCAGAACCCAGCTCGCCGACATCCACAGCAAAAGTCAGTTGATCGCCGGAAACGCTGGCACTTCCGACGGTGACGATGGCAAAGGTATCGTTACTGCCGGTCGCCCGTTTAAGCAAAAAGTAAGTGCCTGTTGTACTGAACGCACCCTGACCTCCGGCGTCGGAGATGTCAAAAGTCAATAAAACTTGACCACCGTCGGATTCCTCGTCACAAACATCTAACTGCCAGACTCGCGCCCAGCGTTTGTCCACGCCGCCGGGCAGATCACTGGTTACAGTAGCAAAAATACTAGCGTTGTGTCCAAAAATGATCCCATCGCCAGGATCGTTGAGAAAGCTGATATTGGCAATGGTTAGCCCGCTGGATGCAGCCGGACCAGGACGCCGGGTGGTGATGATAGCATCAATGTCGTTCTGATACGCGCTGGCAAGATTGCCGCGCCAGGTAGTGTTTACTTTGTAAGCAGGGCTATCGTTCTGGAAGTTGATCCAGCCTACGTTTTCACCCCAGGCGTAACCAGCGAAGTCACCGGTCACCGGGTCGATCGTTACCCCGCCGCCCGTGGGATTGAAGTCGATCCAGCCCACGTTGATACCCCAGGCGTAGCCAGTTAAGTTGCCTACACCGTCATTGTTGACACCATAGGTACCGGCGCCGTCGTTGGCATGGCTACAGGGGCTACCACCCGTGCAGGAACCCAGACGAATCCAGCCGACATTCTCACCCCAGGCGTAGCCTTCGAGATGGTCAGAGTAGACGGTCACACCACCGTCATCTCCTAACTCAAAACTGATCCAGCCCACATTGATACCCCAAGCCCATCTTTGAGTCTGGTCGATGTTACCGGAAGCCAGTACGCCAGCTACCGATATGAGGAGCAAAACCAGCCCCACCAGCAGCGCGTGGGGCGCATGTCGAATATGTATCTTCATTTTCATTATACACACTCCTTACCTGGATAGAAAGAGCATTTGAAGCAGATCGCGCGGCAAGCAGAGGCATGGCTCCAATACCTACCAGCATCCCGAAGTCCAGGTGTCATTGACCACCACGCACTGGCCATACGTACAGACGATAATCCTCCTCGCCACCGTCAATTGCGTTCTTGCCGATGTGATACACTCGTGCTCCCCACATACTTACGAAAAAGGCATTAGCCGGATACGTTATATGTGTAGTACTTGTCCAATACCACCGTGGCCAAACGTTGTCGAATGGATGGCCACTCGGTAATGGCGGATAGTCCTGCCCGTAGTCAACCAGACTATGCAACTCACGCACGTTGGGCAATCGCCAGTCGGTTTGATAGCTGCCATTATTGCTGGTGTCGCCGCAGTCACGCCAGACGGTGTCCGTGCCCGTCATCCCGCCAGTTGCGTTCAGCTCCGCCACATTCGCGAGAGCAGTATACCAGTCCCTTCCGTCTGCAGTGCCAGGGCAATTGGCGTTCTCGAGCCAGATCAACCCGGTCATGTTATCAGTCACCGTGCCATTTGCATTGTCGGTAAAGCGCGGGTTAAGCGGATCGACACCCATCTGCAGGTCTCCGTCGACGCCTGCCGGGCAATTCGCGGTTCCACATTCACACTCAACAAACGGACTTACTGTGCGAAAGCAAACGGTTTGTCCGGTCTTGGGAACAGGGAGATACGGAAGCGTACCCGTGATAACGCCCCACGCATTTTCACTCAGTCCCCAAACCACCGTGCCACTCACAATGTAGGTTTGCGTCGCAGCGTTCGAGTGCGTGACCGGCGCCACGGCCATGATCTCATTCAAGGTGACCATCGTGCTGGTGCCTGGCCCGCTGCTGGGTTCCGTAGGCCCGGTCATTATTTCGCCCGCCGCGCCGGTCGCCAACTGGTCATAGATCTGTTGCAAGGTATACATCTGCGAGTTAGGATCCGTAGGACCGCCGGGAGGGGCGAGATTCCCGGCCAACACGATGGCCCCGGCCGAGAACAAGATACCGATTACAAACCCGACGATTATACCCACTTTTAGTTGATTACGCATTGTAATTCTCCTTGCTTGTTTGTGGAGCGCGCGGCGGACAGGAGCATAGTCCCACGCTATACCAGGTCTCTCATCATCCAGGCGTCATTCCTGGCCGCCCCGCACCGGCCACACATATAGCTTAAACTCATCAATCTCGTCGGCGCCCCAAACCGCATTCTTGCCGATATGCTGCACACGGCCTCCGTGCATACTCACGAACCATGCTTCAGTCCAGAAGAGTGCCTGAGAGTGGGTGGTGCTCGACCAATACCAGCGTGGCCAAACGTTATCGAACGGATGATCATCCGGCAGGCAGGGGGCATATCGTGAATAGTCAACCAGGCTGAGCAACTCGCGCACATTGGGCAGTCGCCAGTCGGTTTGATGGCTGCCGCCATTGCTGGTATCGCCACAACCGCGGAGAGCGCCGTCCGTGCCACGCATCCGGCCCGTTGCATTCAGTCGCGCTACATTTGCGAGAGCGTCAAACCAGTTCATCCCGGGGTAAGTCTCATTGTTAGGCCCGGCACAGTGGGCGTTCTGAAGCCAGATCAGCCCGGTCATATTGTCGGTCACCGTACCATCTCCATTGTCGGTGAAACGTGAAGCTGGCGGGATCGGCTCCAGTCCCCTTTGCCAATCCCCGTCTTGACCCTCCGGACACCATTCCGTACTTCCACACACACACGGATCATAATCGCCTGTCGTTGCATAACAAGTCGCTTGCCCGGTCTTGGATACCGAGAGATACGGGCGCGTGCCCTCTATGAGGCCCCAATCAGCCTCACTCAATCCCCAAACCACAGAGCCGCTGACGACCTCGTCCTGCGTCGCGGCGTTCGTCTGGACGGACGGCGCCGCAGCCATGATCTCGTCCAACGTAACCATCGTGCCGGTTCCTGGGCCTGCCTCCGGTTCGGTGAATGTCTCCATTTTTTCGCCCGTCGAACCGGTCGTCAGTTGCTCATAGAGCTGTTGCAGCGTATACATCTGCGAGGTAGAAGCCGTAGGACCACCGGCAGGATCAAGCGTCCCGGCCAACACGATTGCCCCGGCCGAGAACAAGATGCCGACAACAAATCCAATCGTTATACCAACTGTGACTTTATTACGCACTGGAATCCCCCTTGATATATGATCCTCCTGACAACAATGCCACAGTAGGATGATAAGACATCCAGGTCGGGCAAAGGTCAGGAAGTTCTGTCACCACGCGAACAGCCGCTCCACTTTCCAGCGGCAACCATTGCGTCGCGACAACAAAAAGCTCAGGAGAGCGCCGGAGCAAGCCAGCGCTCTCCTGAGAACGTCAACTCCCCGCATGCCAGGCTCCAAGCCCCGTCTCCGGTATGCTTGCGCGGGGAACCATGCCTTTACAGACCCTCTAGCGTCGGCGCCGGCGCGCTACCGACAATCCGAGCACGGCGACGATCCCCGTCACCAGCGGCAGCAATACCATAAGCGCGCTACGCGCAGCGATACGCTGCAAGTGTACAGCCGTCGGCCCAGTGACCAGCGAGGTGCTCACCGGACCGTGGAACGTACTCACGCCCTTCACGTCGATATCTTCTAGTTGGTAGTAGTAGACAATATCGGGCTGCACATCCGAGTCGAGCCACTCGTAGAGACCTCCCAGAACCTCGCCCGGGAACTGCGGCGGGATGAGGGTATCATTCAGGAGGGTATAAGGCCCGCCGAACGCCGTGCTGCGATAGAGGTTGAAACCGACGTTATCCAGCTCTTGCGCCGTCTCCCAGGTGACCAGGAGCGCCTCGTCGTGTGGAACGACCTCGAAGCTGACCAGTTTCACAGCAGTGGGCGTGCCGCTGCCCAGCGTGAAATAGGAGCCCAGATCGGCTACACTCACATTGCTGAAAACGACCTGGTCGCCTGTATGCGGACCGGGCGAGGTGGCGATGCCCGTAAAAGCGCCACTGGTCCCGCTGCGCTTGAGCAGTGTGTAGGCACCGCTGGGCGTGGTTCCAAAACCTGCATCGCTGAAATCAAAGGTGAGGGTCACAGTGCCGCCGGTGGTCCCGGCTCCGTCGTTGGTGTCGAATTCCCACAACCGCTGCCAGCGCTCAGTGACGCCCGTGGGACAATCGGCATTCGTGGTGCCCGTACCGTTCTGATGGCCAAAGATGATGCCGTCGCCAGGATCGTTGAGGAAGTTGACGTTGGCGATGCTCAGACCGCCAGACGAAGCCGGACCGGGCCGCCGGGTGGTGATAATGGCAGCGATATCGTACTGGTAGGCCGTAAGCAGGTCGCCGTGCCAACTGGTCATCACCTTGTAATCCGCGCTGTCATTCCTAAAGCGAATCCAGCCGATATTCTCGCCCCAGGCGTAGCCGTCGAAATCACCGGTCACCGGGTCGATGGTGACTCCGCCGTTCGCCGGATCAAAGTTGATCCAGCCCACGTTAGTGGCCCAGGCGTATCCAGACAGGTTACCTACGCCGTCGTTGTTGACGCCGTAGGTTCCGGCAGCGTCGTTGGCGTGGCTACAGGGGCTGCCGCCTGTGCAGGTTCCCAGACGAATCCAGCCGATATTCTCACCCCATGCGTAGCCTTCGAGATGATCGGAGTAGACGGTCACGCCGCCGTTGTCTCCCAACTGAAAATTGATCCAGCCCGCGTTGGTACCCCAGGCCGACCTGTTGTTAATATCGATATTACCGGCGGCCAGGACGACAACCGCAGGCACCAGCAGCAAAACCAGCCCCACCAGCAGCGCGCGGGGCAAGTGTTGGATGCGTAGCTTTATCTTCATTGCATATCCTCCTAACTTAAATAGAAAAGGCGTTTGGAACGGGTCGCACGACAGGCAATACCCGCCAAAGCATCCCACCACTCCGGCGTCATTGTTGGCCGCCCCGTACAGGCCATATATATAGCCTATAGTTCAGTGGATCTTCGACATGGTATGTTGCATTCTTGCCTAGATGGAACACACGGCCACCCCACATACTCACGAACCAGGCGTTACCGTGATACGTGAGGTGGGTTGTACTTGTCCAATACCACCGTGAGTAGACATTTTCAAATGGGTGACCGATCGTCAATGAAGGGTGATCCACCCCATAATCAATCAGGCTATGCATCTCGCGCACGTTCGGCAACCGCCAGTCAGTCTGATGAGAACCACCGTTGCTTATGTCGCCGCAGTTGCGCCGGACGCTGTCCGTGCCGATCATTTCGCCAGTCGCATTTAGTTCAGCCACATTACTCATAGCATTAAACCAGTTACTGCCGTATTCAGTACCTTGACAGTTAGCGTTCTGGAGCCAGATCAGTCCGGTCATATTGTCCGTCACCGTGCCATCATTATTGTTGGTGAAGCGTGGCGTAAGTGGATCGATGCCCATTTGCCAGTCCCCGTCTTGACCTGCCGGACACCATTCCGTGCTTCCGCAATCACACGGATCATAATCGCCTGTCGTCTCATAACAAGTCGTTTGCCCGGTCTTGGGCAAGGGAAGATACGGGCGCGTGCCCTCGATCACGCCCCAATCCTCTTCACTCAGCCCCCACACCACCGAACCGCTCACGACCTCTTCCGGCGTCGCAGCGTTCGTTTGAACGGCCGGCGCCGCAGCCATGACCTGATCCAGGGTGACCATTGTGCCGGTTCCCGGCCCACTGCCGGGTTCCGTGAACGTGGACATCTTTGTTCCCGCCTCCCCACTCGTCAGCCGGGCGTAGATCTGCTGCAGGGTATACATCTGCGAGCCAGGGTCCGTCGGGCCGCTGGCGGGGTCAAGCGTACCGGCCAACGCGATGGTCCCGGCGGAGAGCAAAACACCGATGACGACTCCGATAGCAACATAAACCATATACTTACTACGCATTTCAGACCTCCTTCAACTAACTAACAATTGATCTACTTTCTGACAGTATCTGCTGGTCCTGAACTCAACGGCAGCCGCAGGCGTCATTCAGCAGGGCTAGAGGTACCTTTCTGACAGTATCTGCTGGTCCTGAACTCAACGGCAGCCGCAGGCGTCATTCAGCAGGGCTAGAGGTACCTTTCTGACCATCCATGTGCTGGATGGTCCTAAACGCTTTCTGAAAATCATTCCACCGCGCCGGCGATACCCGCGCGCTGTTCGTCGTCGCAAAGCTGTCCGGCCCCGCATACTGGCCTTCGATGCAATAGCCCTGCGCGGCCATTTTCGCTTGCAGCATTTCCCAAACCACAGCCGGGTTTTGGCAGAATTGTTCGTACCCCACGACCAGTTTTCTGGCCTCATCCACGTGTGCGAGGCCCTCGTCTACGGCCTTTTGGGTATAGTAGACCTGGCCCGCCACCTGGGTGATGGGATCGTGCTCGATCAACCAGCGATATTCAGGGGGTTTGAATCCATACCACCTCTCTTCCGCGCCGAAATACTCCAGGCGCTTTTCCATAATCGACTGCATCACATAGAGCGGATCGCGCTTGACGTGCACGAACAAAACCTTCTCCAAAGCCGCGTCCAGAAAAGGTATGTTCCAGTTGAGCAACATCGCTTTCATAGCAAGCGGCTTGTCCAAAGCGGCTTCCAGCGTTGCCAGTTCGGTATTGAGGCGGGCCACATCTACCTTTGCCAGCGCCTCCGGCGAGACGACGTTGGCATCCTGGTCAAACGTGAAAAACCGCCGCCAAAAGTACCAAAACTCGTGCGGCGCTGTCGCCCCTTTAGTTTTTCCATGAGAGGATGTGTAGGCGTCGGCATTCTGCCTGTTGGTGATCTCGTTCATATAATCGTGTTCGAACAAAATCTGCTGGACGCGCGCCCCGATGTAGGGCGCTTGATAGAATCTGGAGACGGTATTGGAAGGATACCCCCAACGCCCACTTGTGGCCAACCACTGAAAGAAAAGCGTGGTGCCACTGCGGGGGACGCCCATGATCAACAAAACAGGAAAACGTGGCCTCGTGTAGGCCTGGTTTACCTGCTCCTGGCAGGCTGAGAGTAAGTCATTCAGTTCCGTCAGGAGCTGCTCCAGCGTGGCGTTTTTCCGAAACTCAGCCGTTGGCGACATGTTCATCCCCACCCCTCTGCTTGATTTCAGGGCCGTGGGCCACCGCCATGCACACGATCTGGCAGATCACGTCGATCTCCTCCGGCCCAACCGCCGTGCCCGTTGGCAACGACATCACCCGCTGCGTCAGCCGCTCCGTCTCCGGCAACAGCAGGCCCGCGTGCGGGAAGTAGGATCGATACGGCTCCATTTCGTGGCAGCCGGGGTAGAAATAGCGCCGCGCCAGCACGTTCTCGGCGTGCAAGATGCGCACCAGGTCGTCGCGGCTGACGCCGGCCGTGGCCTCATCCACCTCTACGATGACGTACTGGTAATTGTTGCGCTCGGTTTCATCATACGCGATCAGGTGAAGGCCCGGGATGCCCTGCAAGCCGGTCTGATAAGCCCCGTAGTTGCGCCGATTGGCGGCGATGAAATCGTCCAGCGACTCCAACCCGGTCAACCCCATAGCCGCCGATATTTCGGGCATCTTGCCATTCGTGCCGACGTAGATCACCCTATCGTACCCGGCGAAGCCGAAGTTCGTCATCAAGCGGATCTTGGCAGCCAGATCGTCGTCGTTGGTCACCACTGCGCCGCCCTCGAAGGTGTTGAAGAACTTGGTGGCGTGAAAACTGAAAATCTCCACCGCGCCAAAGTTGCCGATCATCTGCCCCTTATACGAGTTGCCGAAGGCGTGCGCGGCGTCGAACATCAACTTCAGCCCACGGCGCCGGCTGATCTCTTCCAAAGCTTCGATAGCGCATGGCCGGCCCCACACGTGCACGCCCATGATGCCGCTCGTGCGCGGGGTGATCATTGCTTCCACCTTCGCCGGATCCAGGTTGTGGGTGGCCGGGTCCACATCGCAGAATACCGGGGTGATCTCTTGCCATTGCAGCGCGTGGGCGGTGGCGATAAAGGTGAACGACGGCACGATCACCTCGCCGCTCATCCCTAACGCGCGGGAGGCAATCTCCAACGCCACCGTGGCGTTGCACATAGCGATGCAGTGCTTAACGCCCACAAATTCGGCGATGCGCGCTTCGAATTCCTTAACGAAAGGGCCTCGGTTGGTGAGCCAGCGGCGATCGAGCAGGTCGTTGATACGGACCATTAAGGCTTCGCGGTCGCCGATGTTCGGACGGCCAACATGGAGCGATTCGGCAAAGGCCGGCGTTCCCCCAAATAAAGCGAGTGATTCGAGATCGGTTTTCGACATAGCATACTCTCAAAGTAGACAGGATTCCTTAACTTTACCGCCGAGAACGCAGAGAGCGCAGAGAATTTATCGTTTCTCAGCGGCCTCAGCGCCCTCTGCGGAGAAAAATAGCCGCGGCTGCGTAATCTAGTCTTCCATCTCGGCGCTGGAGACCAAACCCTTCCTGGCATACAACCCTGGATACGTGCTCCAGGGTTCGGTATCCTTAGCAATGGCGGCGGCCATCCCCACCATCGTCCCCTCGGCGATGTGCACCCCATCGCGAATCGTCGAATTTAGACCAAAGAAGCAGTAAGATTCGACAAGACAATGTCCGGCCAGCACCACGTGGGAGCTGAAGAACACGTGATCCTTGACCTGAGTATGATGCCCAATGTGGTTGCCGGCCCACATCATCACGTCGTTGCCAATCGAGGCATAAGGCTGAATGATGTTGTTTTCGAGAATGAAGCAGTTGTCGCCGATGAGCGTGCCGGGGAAAACGGAAGCGCGCGAACTGACGTAGCTAATCAACGGATACCCTTTGGCTTTGATGTGCAGGTAAATGGCCTCCCTAAGACGATTCATCTTGCGATGCGACATCGGCGCAAAGAAGGCATAGTCCGCCGGACTGTAGCGCTGCTCAACCTCCTCGAAGGGCACGACCGGCAGGCCTTCGAATTCAGGAGGATCGGGCATATAAGAACCGGATACACAGAACGCGACCGCGCGGTGGGGGCTGTCGTGTTTGAGATAAAAATGCGCGAGCGAAGCGAAATCTCGCACCCCAAAGATGATGACTTTGGCCATAGTTAGCGCCTCCGGTACAGATAAGCCGTGTACTCGTAGAGACCGTAGTCGTTGCGTATGACGAAGTCTCTGCCCAACGCCTGCGTGACGAAACTAGCCAGGGTATCGAGCGGCAGGTGAAACAGATCGTCCCGTTCCCAATCCACGTGAGACGACATTACGTTGAAGGCCAGGCCCGCGCTGGCCTTGACGTACACCTTCCGCAACATCGCAAAAAAGTATTCCAGCATCTCCGCGTAGGAAAGCGACCGCTTCTCGGTGAAGACGCCGTTCATCACGATATAGTCGAATTCCGGGAGCGCATCCCCGTCTGTGAGAACGTCCATACAGTAATAGGGTAACGCAGGGAACTTCTGGCGGGACAGCGCAATAAACTCTTCAGAAATATCGAGGCCTGCATATGCAATGTGCGTGAGGCCTTTACGCTGTATGTACTCGTACAGATGCGAAGCGCCGCAGCCGAAATCGAGCAAACTCACGTTCTGGGCATCTCCCTTGATCACATCCAGCATAACCCGATATCGGATATCGACGTGTTCAGGCTTGGGCCAATCAACGCCCCGGTGCGTATCGCCGTGCTGAGCCAGACACCCTTCATAGTGCGCGACAATTTCCAGGTATTTCTTCTCTACCACCATCTAGTGCTCTCCATAACGGTATAGCGGGAAGTAGCCGGTCTCAGGCAAATCCATGCGTTGCCGGACAAGCGCCTGATACGCCGCCCGGTCGAAGATGCGACCGCACAGGTAAGCCACGCGCGTATCCGTCGACCATCCGCGCTTGAAGCGGCTCAGGCCATCATCTTCCGTACCTTGAATCCCCGCCCCTGCGCCCAACGCCAGCCAGCCGACGCCGAGGTCCGCAAAATACTCGAGGGCGAACCAGAAAAGGGCGAATGAGGCGCACGCATCGTAACCGGCGTCGCTATAGGCTCCGAGGTGATAATAGGCTACATTTCCCGTCACGTACCACAACAGAATCCCGACGGTTTCGCCCCCCGTACGCGCGCGAAGTGCGACCAGACCCGGTACGTGTAACTGGCGCCCGAAAGATGCTCTAGAGAAAGCTGTGATCCCGCGGATCTGATGCCGCTGGATCAACACGTCGTACAGCGCCGTCCAGTCATCCAACAATGTCAGTGGCTCTGAGCACACATCGACGGTCACGCTCCGCAATGCTTTGCGCGCATTGCGGACGTGGTGAGCATCAACGAAATCGCGCGCTGAACGGCGAAGATCAACCACGTAATGGCGCTTGAACGCAATCATCAGGTCGGGGAAACATGCCCTCAGATCATCGACGCTGTAATCGCCGAAGGGATCGACCACCAACACCAGACTGACCCAGTTGCGATCTATACTTTCCAAATCCCGGCGCAGGGCAGACCAATCCCGGCACGTGAAGAGCGGGTAGCAGCCCATTGCATCGACGGCGCCAGAGCCAGCAATATCGCGCTCCAACGCCCAACCACCGCAGCGGGGCAAAAGGACGGGCTGGCCCCATTCACTGAGCGCAGCAGCATATGCAGCGTGGGCATAGCCAGATGCGGCCTCATCGTGGATTGCGCCCGCTCCCCCATCGCCTGCGCCGCGTCCGAACTCAGTCAAGGCTCCCCCTTCGAAAATAACCTTACTTCAACGCTTAAGGTGGATCACAATCCGCCGACCCCACAGCGCCAGATTATGGTCCGGCGCAAACGTTTTGGCAATTGCCGGGTCATACCCGGCCGCCGAGATACTCCGTCGACCAGTGCAGGCGTGGACACAGCACGCCTGGCTCTTTGCCATACCAGGCGAATTTTCGTTCGGCGTTATCGATCACTTCGAAGCCGATCACGCCGTCCTGCTGATACGTGGTCGACGTACTGCCGCGCACGAGGAACAACCCGGCGTGGTGAAAACCACTGTTCAGCAAACTGCCGGGGATGTGGCAGACGCTGCGGAACAGACCGGCTGGCGGTCGGCGGTGCATAACCGGGTCCGCCACCGGGCCGGTTGTAAAAGCAACGATGCCCTGGTCGTTGAAAATGTGCAGCGTGGCGTGAAGGTGCTCTTCGGGCAACAGATTCCAGTACTCGACCTCGATACACAGCGGCGTCTGCATGGTAATCACGTCGCCTGGGACGCCGTCCTCCGGCCGCACAGCGATGCGATGCAGCCGGACCGTTTCGTTGCCAGGCGCAGTTGCCATATCCGGCCAAACGCGCTCATTCGCGCCGTCTTCCCCCAGGCCCGCGCGCAGGTAGGCCGTGACGATCTCGTTCACCCCGCCCTGGGCCTTCAACCGACCCGCGTCTATCCAGAACACGCGCTGGCACAACGTTTGCACCGCCACCATGTTGTGGCTCACAAACAACACCGTCCGCCCTTCTTTGGCGACGTCGCCCATCTTCCCCAGGCATTTTTTCTGGAAGGCGGCGTCGCCCACGGCCAGCACCTCATCCACCAGCAAAATCTCCGGCTCCAGGTGGGCCGCCACGGCGAAGGCCAACCGCACGTACATCCCGCTGGAATAGCGCTTCACCGGTGTATCGAGAAACCGCTCGATCTCCGAGAACGCCACGATCTCGTCGAACTTGCGGTCGATTTCCACGCGCCGCATCCCCAGAATTGCGCCATTCAGGTAGATGTTCTCCCGGCCTGTGAGTTCGGGATGAAAGCCCGTCCCCACTTCGAGCAGACTCCCCACCCGCCCGTGAATCTCCGCGTGGCCCATCGTTGGCTCCGTGATGCGCGAGAGGATTTTGAGCAGCGTGGACTTCCCCGCGCCGTTCCGCCCAATCACCCCTACGACCTCGCCGCGCTCCACCTCGAAGGAGACGTCCTTGAGCGCCCAGAGAATCTCGTTCTCCCTGGAGCGTCCATCACGCCGCAAGCGCGCCACCAGCGCGTCGCGCAGCGTGTCATGCCGCGCTTGCGCCGCGCCGATGCGATACATCTTGCCAATGTTCTCGATCTTGATTGCGATATCGTTCATAGAACAATTTTCATTTTGGTATGAACCAACGTCGGTTAGACAATGTCGGCAAAGGTGCGCTCGGTGTCGCGGAAGAAGATCAAGCCGCTGATCAACACCCCAAGCGAGATCGCTACTGAGACCCCGATCAGTGGAGCCGACAGGTAATCCCCCACGCCTGCCGGACCGAGAATCGCCCAGCGGAACCCTTCCACCACTCCCGTCATCGGGTTGAGACTCAACAAAAAGCGGAAACGCTCCGGCAGCAGGTTGGAACCGTACACGACGGGCGTCACGTACATCCATATCTGGATAAGGAAGGGCAGCAGGTAGTTCACATCGCGGTACTTGACGTTGAGCGCCGAAAGCCACAACCCAAAGCCTAGCGCCGTGACCATGGCCAACAACACCAGTGCCGGCAGCACCAACAGCGCAGGGGTCGGCGCGATGCGATAGACGACCATCAATACGACGAGCGCACCGAATGCAATGGCAAAGTCCACGAGACTGGAAAGTATGCCCGAGAGCGGAATCACCAGCCGCGGGAAGTATATCTTGGTAACCAGGTGCGCACTGTTGACAACACTGGTCGAAGAGCGGGTAAGCGCCTGCGAGAAGTAGTTCCAGGGCAGCAGTCCGGCCAAAGCGAAAACCGGGTAAGGCACGTCACCTGAATCCACTTGCAGCAAGATCCCGAAGAGCACGGTGAAGATGACCATGCTCACCAACGGCTGGAGCACCACCCACAACACACCGAGCAACGTCTGCTTGTAACGCACTTTGACGTCGCGCCACGCGAGGAAATAGAGCAACTCACGATAGGCCCAGACATCGGCCAGACCCAAACCCAGCCCGCGCCGGCCTTTAGTCGATCTTATCAACGTTATCTTGGTAGCTTCCATGTGATTAGGACAAATATACGTAGTCGATCAAATTATATCCGCTGCCCCACGGGTCGCCGCGCTCATAGGTCCCCAGACCGACGGTATTTGCATACACCAGGTAATGATCTGCGATGCTATCGAGCTGCCATTCCGCATTTAATAAATCGCACATCACGCAATCTATCGCTACCGGATCAGTTGCAAAGAGCAGGCTATCCGGCGCCCGATTGCCAAACGTAACCCATGGTTTAGCTTTACTGTAGTTGTTTTCCCAGTTGCCGAACAGCGCATCGCCCATCACCAACACGGTCTTGCCGGCAATGTTGGCGTTGCGATAGACATCCACCACCGGGTTATAGGCCACGCCGCCATAATGGCTTTCCCAACCGTACACCCAATCGTGCAGAGGATAGCAGTTCTCGATTGAACCGAAGTGGTTCTTGAAGGCAAGCGTCACGCCGGTCCCCCAGTGGCGTTTCACAATGGGAATGTTGATAACGTAGGTCGCATCGACCAGTACATCGGTCACCTTGATCCCCGACGGAGGCGTCGCAATCCCCGACGGATTGTGCCAAACGACGTTCGCCGAAGGGTTAGTGGTGGTGTATCCTGCTTTTTCATTGCAGAAATAGTCAAAATACCGCACGCCTGGATACAGGCAGCCAGCCTTAAACCTCGTATTGACATTTCTCGGCCCCCAATCCGGGTAGGCTTGCCCTGTGGCATCATAGATCCAAATATCACTCGTCTGGAAATTCGGGTAAGCCACAAGCAGTCCCTTGATGAGAGCATTGATCGGGTGGATCAGCGCATCCAGCTCCAGGTTCGTGCTGTTGCAGGTCTGGTAGTTGTTGTTGAAGTTAACCTTGATCGCTATAGCCTTGCCCGGCGCGTAGCCCGGTACAAGCGTCTGCCAGGCCTGCGCCAGTGACGCGGCATTGGTCAGCGCCATCACGCCCTGATCCACCATCGTATCTACGCGCGCCTGGTTGACGTAGTTGCCATAGTAGGTATCTCCATAATCCCACGACGTCACGCCGATATCGCGGACATGCACCACGCGCCCCCCCCCTGACGAGGGGGTAGGTGTAATTGTAGGCGTGGCAGTCGTTGTTGGCGTATTGGTTGTGGTGGCCGTTGCTGTTGGCGTATTGGTAAGCGTAGGGAGTATCACACTAGACGTCGGAGTCGGAATCACAGCACTGGATTCCCCGCCCATAACCAGCGGGAGATACGCACGGGGTTCCAGACCCTCCGCAGCCCGTCCTGCCAGCGGCTTGCATCCGGTCAGCGTCCCCAAGCCCACTTTACCCACTACCAGGGCGAGCAGTTTCAATAACTCTCGTCTTGATATACTTTTGTGCATTTGTTCCCTCCAGGAACTATCACAACATCACGTATCGTGAAGTGTTAAGAAGGAGACACCGCCGAACTGTCAGACAACGCATCCAGAGAAACCCCTAATCGCTCTGCCACAAGCGTGATCAATTCTGATGTTTGGGGAATCTCCAGGCGTCTCAGCGCCTCATCACGATCCATATACCCTTCCCGCACCAACCCTGCCAGTTCCATCGCGTAGGCGTGATAGCCCGTCTGCTGGACGTGGACCTGGTTGGCAAACGCATTGAGCAGGCAATTGGTCGAGTTCGGATCGGTATCGTCGGGCTTCTTCCAACCAAGCTGCTGGATGACCTCCACCGCTTCCTGCTCGCGCCAATCGAGGAAAACGAGCGGCGAGACGTTGACCGGCATCCGTGGGGCAGCCTCGAAATGACGCGTTTCGGGGAAGTAGGCGGCGACCTGCTCGTGCATGCGGGTAAACGGCGAAGCCGCAGCCTCCACCATCGCTTGCAGCATTTTGCCATTGGGACGCAAAAACGCCGACGGCAACGGAATTTGTCCCGGCGACCAACCGTAGATCATCATCGGGATGTCCTTTTCCAGGGCGAGTCGCAGAGCCAGCCCTTTCGCCAATCCCATGCACGTGTTGCAGATCCCACTAGCGCGTTCCAGCGCCTTAGGCGGATACATCCCCGGTTCCACAGACGCCGCGAAGGCCCGCTGCATAAAAGGAAAGGCCGGCCGGATGATGATGTGATCGATGCTCAAATTGTCCGCCACGGCGCGCATATTGTCCAGCGCCGCCGGTGAGACGAACCCGTTGTCGAACGTAAAGGCCAGCACCCGCAAATTGTACACGTGGCGCATCAACCAGAGCGTGTACGTGCTATCCTTGCCGCCGCTCCAGCTCATCAAGCCATGATAGCCCGGCTCGTCGCGCACCTCAGCCGCAAATTGCTCGAAACGCGCCCGTAACTGGGTCTTCTGTTCGGTACGACGCTCCCGGCTCGGCGCGTGACGACAATATTGACAAACACCCTCTTCATCAAACTCAATGCCCGGAAAGGTTTCCGGCAACACACAACGAGTGCAAAGCTTCATCAATGACACCCCTATTTTTGACAGATACGCACAGGCTCGACTTCAGGCACAGACCGGTCGAAGTTCTCGATGAATTGCCGGTACAACAGTTGCGTAGACAACGCGCCCACCAGGGCCATGTCCTCAAATTCACTGAACTCACCCCGCACTTTGTATTTGCGCAGCAAACGGTCAACCGGCTCCGGCGCAAAAACCCCACTGCTGCGAATACCCTCAGGCGATAGCAAGTCCATCACGTAGTCCAACGGCTGATCGAGAAACGCTTTGTGGATCGGCGCCCGGTAGGGCTGTTTGTAACGTTCGACGATCTCCGACGGCAAGAAGCCGGCGGCGCTTTGTTTGAGAATGTGCTTCTCGCGCAGGCCCCGCATCTTGAGGTGCGGCGGAAGCCGTCCGGCAAACTCCACCACCCGATAATCCAGGAAAGGAAACCGCCCCTCGACCGAATTAGCAGACATCACCCGGTCGCCCTGTGAGGAAAGCAAGTAGGCGGACATAAAGGTCGTGACTTCGAGGAGCTGCGCCTGCGCCAACGGGCTGCGGCCCTGCAGAACCCTGTCGAAATTCGCCAACGCCTCGTCCACCGGATCGTACGCATCGAGCTGGAAATCTGCGGCAAGGAAATTCCGCATCCGGGCCGTGCTGTTCCAGCGCATCAGGTGCGAGTAAGCCGGACGGTCCGTCTCGGTCAACCCCTTGCCGAAGAACGCTGTCAGGTAAGCGTCGCCGCCGCGCGTCACGTTGGCGATGTAGGGATACAAGCGGCGCAGGAGCAGCGGGCGCAGCGTGGACTCGGGTTCTCGCGCCCAGAAACGCCTGATCTTGTCTTCCTTGTAAATGTCGTAGCCGCCGAGGAATTCATCGGAACCTTCACCGGTGAGCACAACCTTGATGCCGTTATCCCGCACCAGCCTGGAAAGCAAATACATCGGCACGGGCGAAGTACGCAAAATCGGAACTTCCGTGTGCCAGATGACCTCAGGCAGCACCCGGCCAATGTCGGCATCCTCGCAAAAGGTTCTGCGGTGATCGGTCCCCAGGAACGCCGTCGCCAACTGCTGATATTTGCTCTCGTCGTAGGCGGCGTTTGCAAAACCAATCGAGAAGGTACAAAGCGATTCCGGCGTATGCTCGCGGATCAGGCCGGCGATATACGTGGAGTCGAGGCCGCCGCTCAGATAGCTACCCACGGTCACGTCGGCGCGGAGCCGTAGGCGCGTCGCGTCAGACAGCAACGCGCGCAGTTGTTCCGCCGCTTCCGCCTCTGATAGGTTGGCCTCTTCGCCCGCAGGCGGGAATTCGAGACTCCAATACTGCGAGACCGTGCGCCCATCCTTCGTCACCAGCATATGGTGACCGGGACGGAGTTCCTCGATGCCCTCGAAGACCGTGCGTGGCGCGAGAGGCGCCCAGAACGTGAAGGTCTGCGCCAGCGCATAGGGGTCTAGGCGCGCCGGGATGCGTTCATCCAACAAAATCGCCTTGATCTCTGACCCAAAGACCAATCCCTGCGGCAACGGCGCGTAGAAAACGGGGCGAATGCCCAACCGGTCGCGCGCCAGGAACAGCGTCTCTTGTTTTGTGTCCCAGATCGCAATGGCGAACTGCCCGTTGAAGTGTTGGAGACACCCCGGCCCGAGTTCCTCGTAGAGGTGCAGGATGACTTCAGTATCGGACTGCGTGGAGAATCGATGACCACGTTGCACGAGGTCTGCGCGCAGCTCAACGTAATTGAAGATCTCGCCGTTGAACACGATCCACAGTGAACGGTCTTCGTTGCAGATCGGCTGTTGTCCGGTGCTCAGATCGATGATGCTGAGGCGCGCGCTGCCCATGCCCAGTTTGTCATCCACGTAGACGCCGAACTCGTCGGGGCCGCGATGACGAATGGTTGTCAACATGCGGCGCAAGAGGCCCACATCGGGCCGGTGCGCCCCACTCCAATCCAGGCAGCCAACGATACCACACATAGTTACATTACCTCAAATCGCGCTTCTGTATTTTGCCCGACTCCGTTTTGGAGAAAGACGTACGGAATTCAACCTGCTTCGGCACGGCGAAGTCCTCCAGGTTTTGTGCACAGTGACGGAGCACATCGCGCTCGGTGAGACCGGCATCCGGCGCACAGACCACGAAAGCCTTGACCGCCTCCCCCAACAACGCATCCGGCACGCCGATGACCGCCGCTTCGACGACACCCGGCAAGCGGTAAAGGACGCTCTCCACTTCTTTGGGCGCAACCTTCTCGCCCCGGGTTTTAATGATGTCGTCCTTGCGCGCCACGAAGTAGAGGAAGCCCTCCTCATCCATCCTGAAAAGATCGCCGGTGTAGAGCATCCGTTCGGCGGGATAACGTCCCGTCCGGTAACACTTGGCCGTGGCAGCCTCGTTTTGCCAATAGCCCTGCATCACGTGCGAGCCACGCACGACCAACTCGCCCACCTCACCTGGCCCCAGTCGCTGCCCGGCTTCGTCCTCAATCCACACTTCGGTGCCGGGAATAGCGATCCCCACCGAACCTGGACGGCGGTCTAGTTCCTCGGGCGGCAGGTAGAGCGTGCGCTTACATTCCGTCAAGCCGTACATCGAATAGAGTTTGGCCCAGGGAAAAGTGTCGCGCAATTGCTCGATGTGTTCGACGGGCAGCGCCGCCGCCGTGTTGGTCACATAACGCAACGACGAGAGGTCGAAGCGGCTGAGGTCCATCTGCAGGAGCAGGGCGAAGAGCGTGGGTACGCCGGGCAATCCCGTCACACGCTCCTCCGTAATACGTTTGAGGGTCGCCGCAGGATAGGCAAAGGAGCGCTCCAACACCAACGTGCCGCCAAACTTGAAGGTCATCAGCAGTTGATACAAGCCGTAATCGAAAGAGAGCGGCAGTACGTTGATGACAATGTCATCCGGCACGTTTTCCAGGTACGTAATGATCGAGGATGCGGCAAACGCGACGTTGGCCTGGGTAGACATCACCCCTTTGGGATCGCCAGTGCTGCCGGAGGTGTAAATCAGGCAGGCCAGATCAACATCGATGCACGAATTCGCCGGGCGCTCCGGTGAAGCTGCGGCCAACAGCGCGGGGAACGATTGCACGTTGCTGTGCAACGCGGCCCCCTCATCGGCGTCCTGCTCACACAACACACCAAGCGTTAATGAAGGCACAGACGACATCACCTCCACAATCGTTTCGGTCTGCCGTCCTGGCGCGAAGAGGGCTTTCGCCTGACAATTATTCAAGACGTAGGCCAGTTTGTCCGGCTTCGTCGTTGTGTTGACCACGACGAAGGTTGCGCCGGCTTTGAGGATGCCAAAAATCGCCAGCACCGCCTCGACGGAGTTCGGCAACCAGACGGCCACGCGATCCCCGCGCTGCACACCGGCCGCCAGCAGCCCGTTGGCGACACGATTGGCGTCCACGTCAACCTGCTGATAAGTAAGCCGTTGGCCTGAGCAAATCAAGGCCACCTTATCGGGGGTGCGTGTAGCGCTATTCTCCAGAAACTCATGCACTAACACGGAACACCCGTCTTCATACTAATGTAGCGCGTCAAACGCTCCACAGAGTCGAAGTTGTCGGGGACGACCTCCTCATCTTCCACCTGGACGCCAAAAGTCTCCTGCACAAATAGGAGCAATTCCAGAATACCGGTAGAATCCACAATGCCATCTTCGAGGAAAGAGGCTGTGTTCTTCAGTTTTCCCTCATCTTTGGTGTAAAGGAAATTCTCCAGGATGTAGCTGCGGATTTGTGTTTCGATTGCGTTTGTTGTAGACATCAATCTCTCCCCTCACTTTGACTGTTTCGGTCACTATACTTGGCGCTTTACGATCTTGATAACGACCACCCCTCCCACGAGCAGGAGCGCGCCCCCTATTCCGGCAAAAGCCAATAGCGGCAAGGATATCGGGCCAAGCGCCAAAACAGGCGCTGACGGTTGTGGAGGATATGGATTCACTTCTGGGCGTGGGGTGGGCGTTGGGGCCGGCGTCGGGCCGGGTGTAGGAGTTGGCGTAGGCAACGGTGCAAAATCCGGTTGAAGCGCAGCCTGGATCTCAATCGTGCGTCGCGTTTGCCAGATCACCGGCAGCAACTCGTCATCAACCCGCTGGCTGGCCAAACCAACCACGTCGATCAAACCCGATGTCCCCCTCACTGCCGGCGCAGCACCAACAACAGGTGCGTACATATCTTGGAGCACAACCGAGTCCAGGGCTGACCATTGCGCTCCGGCATAAATAAGGTGCCGCAATGTGATGTAGGAGCCAGTCCGTGTATCAAGCGCCGTGATATGCAACCGGCCCGTACCGTCTTGAACCAGAACGGCGCGACCATCAATCGTCTGCAAGCCCGGGACCTGGGAAACGTAGCCCCAGTTCAACCCGTAGTCGCTGGAGTCACGATATTCGACGACATTGCGCGTCAGGTCTTGCCACGTCACGACAACCTGTCCGGTCAAGGTAGCTGCGACCTGCGGCCAATCGTAAGGCCCATCAGCCAGCAGCATAGCGTTTGACCACGTCTCGCCGTGATCCGTCGATTGTGCATAATACACGCCCTGGGGCAATCCGTAGCCCGGCAGCGGCATGCGTGACCACACCACGTGGATTCCACCGCGTTCATCGACCGTCACGTTCGGGCGATCGAGGCTAGGCCAGCCTTCTGCAACAGCATCGAAGAGTTGCACAGCTTCCTGCCACGACTCTCCACCATTGTCAGTGCGAGTGTAATAAATGCCGCGTCCTTCGTTGAATGGTACAGCGTAAACCAGGTGCAACTGTCCTAGCAAGTCAACTGTCAGCGCGGGGGCGCTTCCCATTACTGACCCGCCGGGCGTCAAAGGCGCACTCCAACTGCTGGCCGCAAAAGCATCATCTGGATAAGACCGGCTATAAAACACTGTGCCCATCGACCCACTGCTCCACACCACGTGGAGGTACGGTTCGACAAATACTAAGACCGGCATTTGGGCCACGCCCTCATCCGCGTCTAGAACCACGGCAGGCCGGCTCCAGGCAGTTGCGTCCCGACGGCTGTAGTACAAACTAGATTGCCCCGGCGTGGTTGTAGTACTCCATAACACGTGAACAGCGCCCTTGGCATCCGTTGCAACTGCTGGAAAGCCGGAAATACTCTCGTCCCTAAAAATCGTCGTCGGGTCGGACCACGGTGAGGGTGGTGTGAATACCCATTCCAGCGCATCGACCTGCCCCCACAATGCCCAAATATCACCATTCCGTTCCTGACCAACCACAACCAAAGCATTATTGGACATCACATTGGCCCGCAGCGCTTCCAGGTAAGCCATCGCGCCGGTCTGAAGGTTTTCGAAGCTAAAACTCAACCGCCTGATCTCCGACCACTGCTCCCCATCCCACACCGATAACAACAAATACCCAGTTTCTTCTCCGCGCATCAAAAGCAATGGCTCCATTGCCGTCTGCGCCGTCACCATCTGCACCGGACACGTTGTTAGATCCTCGAATACCCGCGAGGCTGTGGACCAGGTCCGCCCACCGTCCGCAGAATGTTGTTGCCATAAAACGCATGTAGAGGCCACGCCTTTTTGCTGCCACAACATCAGCAGCCCAGGCCGTCCCGCGCGACTCAACCTTGCCGGCAACGGAATTAAACGCGGACGTAATCCAACTATCTCGCCGTCGCCTATTACAGCTGGCTCAGTCCAGGAAAGCCCGCCATTCGTCGAGAGTACGTAGAAAGCCAATTCTTGCCGGGTATCATCCCATCCTGCCACGACACTGCCCGACACATCAACAGCAATGGAAAGATGCACTGTCTCTGCCGCCCACAGCCGGGTATAGAGCGAAGTGTACAATGCGACCGGCGCTGACCAGGTGACGCCGCCATCCGTGGAGCGCTTGTAATAGATGCCCGCCGGCAATTCAGCCAATTGCTGCGCCTGGCAGTAGACCAGATGAAGGACACCTTGAGCATCACTCGTCAGTTCCCATGCGATGGCCGATTCCACCAACGTCTCTGGGGTTGTCCATACCGCCGTGTCCAGACGCAGACGGCTATACAGCAACGCACGCACGTTTGTCCCCTGGTCAGGCTCTCCCAACCATAGCGCGAAAGCCGTCTCACCTACCCCGACAATCTGCGGCATCACGGCTACGGTCGAAGGCGTTAGGCTGACGCCCTCCTCTTCATCCAACCGGATCGGGGCTTGGACAGGATCAGACCAGCTACCGGCCAGGGCATAGGCCGTTGTCAGCCCATCGAAGCGATCCCACCAGAAGACCTGGATTTGCCCGTCGGGACCCACTACGAGCACAGGGGATTCTGCCGCGCCAGAGCGCGAGAGGTTTACCGGCGGTGACCACAGTTCGTCATCCGCCTGGGCAAAACTCACCGTGCGCCCGCCCATCAGCAACAGGCAAGCAACCACCCATGCAATAGTTATTCGTCTAGCACGGCTCAAATAAGGTCCTCCAAATCCAGTTCCGTCTTGACCAAACGGCTCATCACGTTCAGAAAAACCAACACCCGGCCTTTGGGCGTAATTTGCTGATCGAAAATAGCTTCGAGGCCCTCCAACGGGCCGTGGGTGATGCGGATCACCTCGCCTTTCTTGAAGGGTGCATCGAGCACATCCGTCTCCTGCATATTCTCAAGTCGCCGACGAAGGTACATTACGACTTCATCGGGCACAACGACCGGACGCCCACCTGCGGAGACGATACGCCGTAATCCGGGAGTCCAGGATATATCGGCGAATCGCTGCTCGTCGGGATCGAAATGAGCGAAGAGATATTGCGGCAAGAAGGGCTTCATGCTGCGACGGTCGCGCCGTCGCACAACCACAGGAATTTGGGGCAGATATGTCTCAATACCGTTGGTAGAGAGCACTTCTTGCACAAGGTATTCTTTGTGCGGTTTGGCATACAAAGCATACCAGTTGCGTTTCGATCGCGCTTTTTTACTTTGCCCCTCTGACCGAACTTGCTCGTCTGCCTCATCCATAGATGGAAGCTCCTTTCCCCCCTGGCGCCCCCATTATACCAGATACAGGCCAACTTCAATTGTTCGCTCTTCAACGGCAAAGCTTTTTATGGTTGCGGTGCTGCTCGCTGTTCGGCCTCCTGTGCTCTTTGTAGAGCGTACTCCGCACCCTCCGGCTGTATCAATGCGATCGTCCGCCAGGCATAAGCAGCCCGTGTGAAATCGTCGTTGATCCAATAACGATCCCAGGCCTGACCTTCCAAACGCACTTGCGCCCAAGTGAGACCGGCGACAACTTCAGCGGCCTCCTCAACGCGCCCCAGAGCAACCAACGCATCGCCGCGTAGCAACCGCGTCACGGGATCGCGGTGACCTGTTTCCCAGATAGCCTCTATATGAATAAGGGCGGTCTCGTACTCACCCCGCGACAGGTATATGCCCGCCAATCGCTGCCGTGCTGTTGTGTTCCCCGCATCCAGGGCGAGGGCGTGTTGGAAGAGCGTCATACTCGCCTGCAAATCCTCCGTTTGCCGCACGGAATCCATGATGTAGCCGGGCGTCTTCCCAAACTCGTAGCGCGCCAATTCTACCCGCGCTTGACGCATCGCGCCCAAGCTGGCATAGCCCTGCGCCAACAGGGGACGCCAGAACGCAATGCCGAGAACAAACAGCACTCCTAAAATACCGACGGCAAGACACCGCGCGAGACGCGGATAAGAGCACTCTGGCACATCTACCGCCGCTGTACCCCACCGTACAAGAGCAAAGGGAACGAAAAATAGGAGCAGCCACTGGCTGCCGTAGAAAACGTCCTCTACCTGCCCGTGGATCAGAATCGCCGCGAGCGAAACCAGCCCCGCCTCGATGATCCAGGTCCGCTGCCAATTCACACGCTGCAGCGCGCGCATCGCCTGCCAGATACAAAGGATCACCAAACCCAGGTACAGCAGCAGTCCCCCTATCCCTTGCTCGACCAGCAGGTCAACGAAAATATTGTGGCTATTGTGGATATAGCCCACGTGGATGAGCAAGGTGTAGATGGAAAAATTCATCTGGAACGTCCCCAGCCCCGATCCCGTGAGCACGTAATCCCAAGCCAGCGACAACGAATCCGTCAACAGCCCCAACCGGCCAGTCAACGCCCCTGCACCGGGCAGACCGTAAGCAAGCACAACAGAGGCTACAATCCCTGTCAGCACCCCACCGAGCAAGAGCAGTCCCACGACCCACTGCCAGCGCACTCCGTCTGTAAGGCGTCGTCCTAACCCTCGCCACAGCCCCCAGAGGGCGAACCCAACTAGTGTTGCCAGCCAAGCCCCCCGCGTGGTCGTCACCAGCAGCCCAAGCAGAACAATCGCCACCGCAGTCACCCAGAGTATGGGAAGCGTGCGCCGCAGCCAGCCAGACAAGCGCAAGGTGTCTTCTTTCCGGGGCAGATACACCAACGGCACATAGAAAGGCAACGTCAGCGCCAGCAGCCCCCCGATGATGTTGGGATTGGTCGCCTCCGCCGATGACCGCGGCAGCAACGCCGAAACCGATTCGCCCAAAGCCACCAGCGCGGGCACTTTGAGCGGATGGGCACTCCAGTCATTGGTCAGGAAGAAATAGACCGTGAGTACCACGCCGAACAGCCCACCAACGGTCAACGCGCCGTAAAGATGCGCGAGATCCGGCTGATGCACCAGGGCATAGTAAAGGCCCCAGGCCCCCACGACGAGCCAGAACTTGGCCCACGCCGGTCCGGGCGCGTAGGCCGTCTGCGTCCCCACCAGCGCCGAGAGCACGAAGAGCGCCAGCAGTATATCGACCGGCTTAACTGCCCTGAGCGAAACCCGCCGCGTTAAGCCGGTGCGCTGCCGGTAAAGTCCCCACATCAGCACCAGCAGGAGCACAGCCCAGGGGCCAGGCCACTTGCTCCGATACGACAGCGCACCGCCCTGGGCATACCAAAGCGCGCCGGCAAGCAGCGCGCACCCCAATTCAACGTAGGGAGACAAAGCGCGCGGTTTCGATGGTGAGAGTGCAGAAGCTGGTTCGCTCACACACCCTCTCGCTTATTTCCAGCCCAATGTTTCCAGCCCGATGCGCACCGCCGAGGTGATCAGGCTTGGGTCGCCGAGCAATAGCTTGAGATAGGTCAACATCGGCTTGGGACGGAAGGCCCATTCACGGAAGGCGCGTTTGGCCCATCGTTCCAGGTCTTCGGCCTTGAGGTTGGGGTAGTCCAACACCGTGGAACGATCCATATCCACATCTTCCCAGCGGGTGCCGGGGCGGAACCAACCGTTCTCCACCACCTCGAAGAAGAAGGGCGTGCCGGGATGCGGCGCGGCGATGTGAAAGAGGATCAGGTCGAGGGGTAGGCGTTTGGCAAAATCGATCGATTTTCGGATGCTGGCTTCGGTTTCGCCGGGCAAGCCGATGATGAAGTAACCCCAGTTCATAATGCCGGCTTCTTTGGCCCACCCCAGCGCTTTCTCCACCTTTTCCAGCGTGATGCCCTTGTTCATCCGTTTGAGCATCTCCGGCTCGCCGGATTCGATCCCCCAGGAAATCATCCAGCACCCGGCACGCCGCATCTGTTGCAGCAATTCCAAATCGACGAAATCCACCCGGCTGTTGCACGTCCAGCGGACGGGCAGCTTGCGTTCGAGGATGCCTTCGCAGATGCCCATCACGTGGTCGCGGTTGACGGTGAACAAATCGGCGTACATGTGAATCTTGCGCACGCCCAGGTTGACCAACATCTCGATCTCATCCACGACGTTCTCCGGAGCGCGATGGCGCACCGACGCGCCATAAGAAACGTGCTTGATGCAAAAACGGCACGCCGCCGGACAACCCCGGCTAGGAACGGAGAAGGCATACGGCCCACCGACCAGTGGCGCGCGATAGGCTTTAAGGGGCAACAAATCGTGGCGCGGCAATGGCAGGTCGTCGAGATTAGCGATATAGGGGCGCGGCGGGTTGATGACAACCTCAGAGCCGTTACGCCAGACCAGGCCCTTGATCCTGGCGAGTGGCAGGCTGCCGTCCCCAATATCGCCGGCGCGCCAGAGAGGCCGCCAGTCGGGATCGTGCGTGGTACACAAACGCTTTAACCTTGCGGCGAAATCCGGCTCGGCCCCGGGCCACCAACCATCGTCTCCCACACTGCTGTCGCCTTGTGCGGACGCGCCGTTCTGCATCCTCTCCGACACATCGACGAGTTCACGCAGGGTCAGTTCTGGCTCACCGAGCAGCACGTAATCCAGGGCCGGATACGCCGACATCGTCGAGGCCGGCATTGGCGTCACGTGGGTACCGAAAGCCATCGTAACAGCGCCGCGCGCTTTCGCCAGGAAAGCGCCGTACATATCGTTTTGCAGTGTGGGTGCGGTCACCTGAGTGATGTAGTAGCGCGGGCGCTTCTCATCCAGCAGCCGTTCGAACTCGGCCCATGACACACGTTGAGCAATCGCATCGACCACCTCGACGCGGAAATCGGGGAACAGCGCCGCCATCTGCGCCAGGTCTACCTGCGGCCAGATCATGCCTTCGCGCGAGCGCCGCCCCACCCGGTGCTGGCTGCGAATCCAGATGCCGCCATCGGGCGCGGGCGGATTGACGAGCAGGATATCCACGGCGCTGGGTGGACGTTTGGCCAGCTCCTCATAAAGGAGCGCGTCGGTATTCGGAAAATTAGGCGTTACGATTCTTTGTTGAACCACACAACCATCCCTTGTGTTTGCGTCGCTGACGTTGTTATGTTTACACGTTCAGCTTATGTAGTCGCGGTCCAGATCGGCGCCGATGAGGATCTCGCGCTGGCTCAACTCATCCAGGACACGCATGACGACCCAGAAGATCATCAATTGCACGCCCATGAGCACGAGCATCGCCCCTGCCGTCAGATAAAGCCACAGTCGCGTGATGTCCCAGCCACTCAGCCCTAAAATCAGGCTAATCAAGCCGATGACGAAGCCCCCCACCATGGCCACAAGTCCCATCCACCCAAAAGAACGATCCAGCGGCGGGTCGAAGATAGGCTTGCCAAACAACCCTTTCTGCACCACATCCTTGTTGAACAAGGCCACCAGATAATTGAACGTTGCGCCTAGAGCAAATAGACTGAAACCAACGAAACCGGAAATCATCGCGGCAAATACACCAGTTACACCCCACGGCCCAAGTTGATCCACGCCGCTCAAGCGTAGAACGACCAGGCTCAGGGCAATGAGCGATCCAACGCAGAACAAGCCAAAGCCCACACCACCGAGCGGGCGGGCAGGGTTGTACGTGAGTGCAGTCCAGATGATGGTTTGCAGGAATCGCATCCCGTCCCGCACCACACTAAGCTTGGAGCGCCCGGCCCGTTCCTCGTAAGGCATCGGGATTTCGGCGAACTTCAACCCTTCATGTACCGCGCGGGTGCTCATCACCGGCGTAAAGTTTAGCCCGTCAGGCAGCGGATAAAGCCGGGTCAGTGTCTCCCGCTTGAAAACACGCATCCCGCTGGCCGGATCGACAACTGGCCTGCCGCTGAGCGCCGTGACGAGGTTCGCCCAGATAAAATTGCCCACCTTGCGCACGAACGGCATACCGCTCGACGCCCCGGAGCGCCGTGAACCGACGACCACATCGGCGCCGCCGATAATCGCCTGACACAGGTCGGGAAACGACTCCGGCGGATAGGTTCCATCGGCATCGAGAAAGCCAAGCAGGTCGCCGCGCGCCGCGCAGAAGCCTGTTTTGAGCGCCGCGCCATAACCGCGATTCGGGTTGTGCTGGAGCAGGCGCACGTCTGGGTAGCCTCGCACGATTGCCGCCGTGCGATCCTTGGAACCGTCGTCGACCACCAGTAGTTCCAGTTGCAGCCCAATCTCCGCGAGCGCCGGCCTTACCGCCAGCACCCGCTCCACGATGTCAGCGATGCCATCTTCCTCGTTGTAGGCCGGAATGACCACCGAAAGCATCTGCGGAATCCCTGCCTGCTCCAACAGACAGGCTTCATCAGCGCCCGTGCCCCTCATCACCGTCTCCTGTACCGCTACCATTGCGCCTCACTTTCCCGTTTATACGGCGAGCTTGTACTTATTCCTTTTCCGTTCCGCGCTCCGCCCTTCCGACAAGCCATGCTGGTCAGAAAGGTCATTGGTATTCAATTTCAGGGGTCCTCGAAATGAAACTACAAGCCCCTGCTACTTCTATGATACATCCAATCGACGAATAAAAAGTTAGTGTTACATGGCAATTATGTGGCAACTTCATAAGTGGCCACTTGGCCATCGTCCCTACGACATCGATGCCTCAATCAGCAGATAGATAGACCGCGCCGCGCCGCATGTCTGTCGAACCATCGATTTCGCGAATGAGCCGGGCTGGCACACCGCCGACAACAGTGTGGGCGGCCACGTCTTTGGTGACCACGGCGCCGGCCGCAATGACCGCGCCCTGCCCTATCCGAACCCCATCCGTGATGACCGCTCCGGAGCCGATCCACACGTCATCTTCAATCACAATCCCTTCCGCCGTGATGCCCTGTTCCACGAAAGGCCGCTGTGGATCGTCGAAAACGTGATTGACCGCGATAATCTGCACCATCGGCGAAGTATACACCCGATTTCCAATCGTGACACCACCTTGCCCCCGAATCACCGTGTACTCGCCAATAAGACTATCCCGCCCGATATAGATGCCGGCGCGCGGTAAATCGCGGAAGTTGTAAACATGTAGCACTGCCCCGTGCATCACCAACGTCCCGGCGCCGATCTTCACACCCTGCGGGCAGGCGTGGATGTACACACCCTGATCGAGATACGCGCCGCGCCCCAACTGAAGGTGATTCGCAAAACGCAACCTAACCCCCGGCTCGATGGCCGCCAGCCCGTCCATCTTCAGCATCAGACGATAGAACATAGCGCGCAATCCCATCCCCAGGGGCGTGGGAATCCAACCAAAGAGAAGTTGCAAGAGTTGCTCGAGCAGGTAACGCGCAGATGTGTCGGCCTGGCGCTTAAGATACAGGCCCAGACCGGCGGTGGGATATTGGCGATCTGACTGTTGGTCCAATGTGTATGTACTCTTTCTGTTCCGCGCTCCGCCCTTCCGACAAGCAACGCGAGTCAGAAAGCGTCATCGCTATTTACTTTGATGGGTCGTCTATGAAGCGCAAAAGTCCACTCGATTTGCACTTTATAGAATCATTAGTATTATAACCAAAATGGTTAGAGTTTGCAAAAGGCTAGAATCTTCGATTTGAAGAGCATTTACAACCCAGCCCAGTTGTAGCGTTAGCCAGCCATGACTCTCATCAAAACTGTGCTACAATGAAGACAAGCACCGATTGATCCGGGTGAAGCTATGGAACACCAGACACATGAAAAAATCCAGTTGCTCTTTGTGATGCCTCCGGAAGAAGACGAGACCACGACGATTCACATGGCGCTCGCGCACCATTCCGCCATCTCCATCATCCCCTGCCAGACAACGGAGATGCTGGTGGGCATCCTGGCTCAGCAGCCGGTGGATGCCGCGTGTTTGCTCGCCAACGGCAATGGCCGCTATGACGACGATATGGACGTATGGATCGCACAACTGAAGGCCTTGAATAAGCAACTCCCCATCATCGTGCTGGCATCTCCCGCGACGCGCGCTCTCACCGCCGGTCTGATGGCCGACAAGTGGATCACCGTGCTCTCTGAAGACGATGTGCCGCTACCCTGCTTCCCCGCGTTGCTGCACAAGTTGATCGACCATGAGCACACGCAGCGATTGGATACAGACTTTTACCTGAAAGACGCTAACATCCTGATTCAGGCTCTGATTTCGGCTAACACCCAACTTGCACCACAGAAAGTCCTCGCAACCACATGTCAACAAATCCGTCAGGCGCTCGACGTCTCTCTCGTGATTGCCGGCTTGATCGAGGGCGACCAACTCATGATTGTCAGCGAAGATCGCGATCCGGAATACCCCTCTGCCATCGACGATGTCGTTTACCTGCCGCAGACACCTTTTTTGCAGTACGCCCTGACGACGCAGCGCACACTCGTCTTCGACGATGTGCAAACCGACATTCCCCACCTGGCCAACTACCTGCATCGCGCCAAAGTGCGCGGATTGTTGATCACCCCCCTGGTAGCGCACGACAAAGTCATCGGCATGGTCAGTGTGGAGAATGACGAACCGTGTACCTTCACCCGGCGCGAAATCGAACTCGTCAAGCTGATCGTTACTGCCGCCGCACCGGCGCTGGAAAACGCCCAGCTTTTTCAGGAAGTCCAGGCTGCCCAGCAAAATGCAGAAAGAGCATTGGCCTATTTGCAGCGCCTCGATGCACTCAAGACCCAGTTTATCCAAAACGTCTCCCACGAGCTACGCACTCCCCTGGCCATTGTGCGTGGCTACATCGATCTCACACTCGATAGCGCGTTTGGCGACGAGATGGAACCCGTTCTGAAGCAGTCTTTCCAGACGATCCGGGCGCACATCCACCACCTGAATTCGCTGGTCGAGGCCATCACCCTGCTGGAAGACGCCGAAATGCAACGACTCTCATTGTTTCCGCAATCTGTGCTGCCCATCGTGCGGACGGCGCTACAGGGAGTCAAAGAACGCGCGGCTCAACAACAAGTGGAAATCATCGCCGACCTGCCGCAAGCACTCCCCACGGTCAATTTGGATGCGTACTACTTCGTCCGCGCACTTAATCAGATTCTGGATAACGCCATCAAATTCAACGGCAAACCGGGCCGTATGTGGGTCAAAGCATGGGCAGAAGAAGGTGAGGTCTGGCTACAGATCAAGGATGAAGGCATCGGCATCCCCGAAACCGAGCTTCCGCACATTTTCCAGCGATTCTATCAAATCGATGGGACGACAAGCCGCAAGTATGGTGGCATGGGATTGGGGCTTGCCATCGTTAAAGAAGTCGTTGCCGCACATCGCGGTCGCGTATGGGCCGCGAGCCAGGGCGCAGGGCACGGAACGACAGTGACCCTCACGCTGCCCATTTACAAACCAGAGGTGCAACCATGACGACACTTTCACTGCGCGACACTCGTTACTTACTCATCCTTCTTCTGCTACTGTTGATTGCAGCCTGTAGCAGTCCTGATGCGGCGGCGTCGCCTACGGCCATGCCAACAGGCGCACCGACGACAGCGCCGCTCATCGACAACTTCGATCCGCCTAATCCGGCCTGGGCGCGTTTCGAGACAGCGGAAAGCACCGTCTATGCGCAAGCCGGCGAGCTTTTCCTGGAGGACCGCGGCAAGGGTGTGGCCGTGTACGCACCGCTCGCGGGCAAAGTCTACACCGACACCATCGTGACGGTGCAAGTGCGACACGTTCAGGGTACAGTAAATAACTGGATGGGTGTCATCTGCCGCCAACAAGACAAAGATAACTATTATCTGCTGGCAATCAGTGCGGATGGTTTCTATCTCATCCTGCTGGTCGAAGATGGCGTACCAACGCCGTTGGCCGGGCCTGAAACCAGCGACGTCATCCGTACCGGCAAGGCGCGAAACGACCTGGGAGTTCGCTGTGTGGGCGATGCGCTGTCGCTATGGGTCAACAATGAACGCTTGTTTACATATCTCGATACCACCCTGCGCGAAGCGGGCGGCGTAGCGCTGTTCGCCGATGCCGTAGAGCGCGGTGAAACGTCAGTCACGGCGTTCGACAACTTTAGGCTCACGCAACCGTAAAGAGATTGAGGAGTAAGGAGTAAGGAATAAGGGATTGGGAATGACAGCGGGTTGGAAGCGGTACGTGCAGGCGGGGTTACTGGCAGCGTGGGGGATCGCCCTCGTTGGTTACTTCGGGCCGTGGGTGGGGCGGCAGACGGCGGCGCTCGCCTGGAACGCCTATGACCTCTTCGACTTGCTGCGGCTGCTACCGGAGATCGAAACCGGCGCGTTGTCGGTGAACTTGCAAACCCTGCGGTTACCGCTGGTGGGATTGGCAGCGCTGCTTCCTATGCTGTTAGCCAAAATGCGCTGCCGATGGCGCTGCGGTGGGGCGCTCATAGGCGCCGGTCTGGCTCTGACCACACTCCCCCCTTACCCCGAAATCGTGAATGCATGGCGCACACCGGGCTGGCGCGTCCCCTTTTGGTGGGGCGTCGGCGCGATGCTGGCGGCTGGCGCTGCAATATGGGTCGCGCCGCGCCTGGGACGTTACCGGCCCTGGATACTGTTGGCATGGCTCACCCTCACCGGGCTGCCCGCTGCAGTGACATTCACCCGGCTGCTACCTGCCCTGCGCGCGCTCCACGCCGCACCAATCGGTCCCGGCTGGGGTTTTTGGATCTGTATGGGCGGTCTTGGCTGCGCCGCCTTGCTGCTGTGGGCACAAGCCCTCAGTACGACGCCATCCAGACTGCTCGACTAAGGATTATCAGATTAACCGGCTATTTTGAAAGAAGGTGTAATATGCAACAAAAGGCTAGTGAGGAGACCGCAATATCGCACATCCAGAGCGTCAAAGCACGTTATGAGGCCGATTTAATGAAGAAGCCCAACGTCGTCGGTATAGGCATAGGGATGCCGATGCACCATGGCCAACCGGAGGGCGATCCGGCCTTGATTGTGAACGTTAGTCGCAAAATACCAGCCGAAGAACTCAGCCCAGAAGACCGCATACCCAGCACCCTCGACGGTGTGCGCGTGTGTGTGGAGGAAATCGGTGTGGTGAAAGCACAGCAGCCCAAATCATTGTTTAACATTTTCAGGAGGAGACGTCATGAGTAATCAAATAATGGCGCAAGCGCGTGAAATCTACCGACAGGTACTGCCCGAGCTATTCCGGCGGCAGAATGTCGTAGCCTGCGGGTTGGGCTACAAGGTCTTCGAGGGGCAAACCAGCAGCGACCTCAGCCTCATCGTCTCTGTGACCAAGAAAGTCCCCCGCGACCAACTCGAACCGCAAGACGTCATCCCCAAATCGATGGAGGGCATGTTGACCGACGTGGTGGAAACCGGGCGCATCCGCGCGCAAATCCCCGAAAATCCCAGAGAGCGCTTTAGACCGGCGCAGCCCGGCATCTCTATCGGCCACCGCGACATCACGGCGGGAACCTTCGGCCTGCTCGTACAACGTAATGGCGCGCCCCTTATCCTCAGCAACAACCACGTTCTGGCCGACTCCAACGCGGGACGAATCGGCGACCCTATCTACCAGCCCGGTCCGGCCGATGGTGGGACTGCCAGCGACCGCATCGCCGCGCTCAGCGAGTTCGCGCCAATCGATTTCGGCGGAAACCCATCGCAGTGCCGCATTGCCGACAGCATCGCCACCTTGCTCAACTTCGTCGCCCGCGTGACCGGCTCCAGCCACCGGCTGCAACCTGTGCAGCAGACGCCGGGGGTCAACGCAATGGATGCGGCGCTCGCACAACCGGACACGCCTGATCTCGTCATTCCGGCAATCCTCGGTCTCGGATTGCCCACGGGAGTGAATACGCCGGCTTTGGGCATGCAGGTGCAGAAAATGGGAAGGACCACCGGGCTGACGACCGGCTACATCACCCAGATCGACGTGACGGTGAGTGTGGACTATGCCGGGCGCACCGCCATGTTCGCCGATCAAATCATCACCAACAGCATGAGCAGTCCCGGCGACTCCGGCTCCGGCATCCTGGATATGGATCGCCGCGCCGTGGGCTTGCTCTTTGCCGGCTCCACCAGCGTGACCATCTTCACACCTATACAGCGCGTCCTGGATTATTTCGGCGTCGAGCTGGCGATGTAACTCAAGGGCGACGCACCGGCCGGCGCGTCGCCCTTATCGTCGAACTTGATCGCTTTACCCCAACGCGACGTCTAAAATCATCATCACCGTGAAGCCCAACATCACGCCGAGCGTGGCGAGATGGGTGTTGCCGCCGTTCTGCGCCTCGGGGATGAGGTCCTCGGCGACGACGAAGATCATCGCGCCGGCTGCAAATGCCAGGGCATAGGGTAAGATCGGACGCGCGATCAAGACAGCCGCTGCGCCTAGCACACCCGCAAATGGCTCAACGAGACCTGAAAGTTGCCCGTACCAAAAGCTCTTGAACGGTGTGTATCCCTCACGGCGTAACGGCATAGAGACAGCCATGCCTTCCGGGAAGTTCTGGATGCCAATGCCAAGAGCCAACGCCACCGCGCCTGCGATGGTAGCGGATGGGAATCCCGACGCCGCAGCCCCGAACGCCACCCCTACCGCCAGTCCCTCTGGGAAGTTGTGCAGCGTGATCGCCAACACCAGCAAGGTGATGCGCTGCCACACTGTCTTGACTCCTTCAGGATGCGCCTCATCACTGCGGTGCAGGTGCGGCAGGAGCATATCCACGCCGCGCAGGAAAACCCCACCGAGTACAAAACCAACAGCTGCCGGAATCCACGCCGGCAGCGGGCCATCTTCGGCCATTTCGATAGCCGGGGCTAACAGCGACCAGTAACTCGCCGCGATCATCACTCCGGCGGCAAAGCCAAGCATACTGTCCAACACCTTGCGGCTGACCTCTTTGGCGAGGAAAACCGCCGCCGATCCCGCCGCCGTCATAAACCACGTGAATAGCGTCGCGAGTAGAGCTTGAATCGCGGGATTCAGGTTTGTCAGAAACGTGACCATAGGCAGGCCTAATACTCGTCTTCGAGCGCCACACCTTCGTCGATATCGGCGCTGGCACCGAATTCGAGCGGAACGTCTTTCATCTCCGCCAGCTTTTTGCGAATCAAATCCTCAATTACGTTGGCGAATTCCGGGTTCTCCTTAAGATAGACCTTCGCGTTCTCGCGGCCCTGCGCGAAACGCTCGCCATCATAATAGTAGAACGAACCGCGCTTGTCGATGACATCCAGTTCCAGGCCCACATCCATCAGATCACCCTCGCGGCTGATGCCCTCGCCAAACATGATGTCGAATTCGGCCACGCGGAAGGGGGGCGCGACCTTGTTCTTCGTCACCCGCACGCGAGTGCGATGCCCGGTCACCTCTCCTTGCGTCTTGATCGCCGTCACGCGCCGTACGTCCAGCCGCACCGAGGCGTAGAACTTAAGCGCGCGCCCGCCGCTGGTGGTCTCCGGCGAGCCGAACATCACGCCGATCTTCTCGCGCAGTTGGTTGGTGAAGATCATGATGGTGTTGCTCTGTTTGATCGCGCCGGAGAGCTTGCGCAACGCCTGGCTCATCAAGCGCGCTTGCAGGCCGGGATGTGAATCCCCCATCTCGCCCTCGATTTCCGCACGGGGAACCAGCGCCGCCACCGAGTCGATCACAACGACATCCACCGCCCCGCTGCGGACCAACGTTTCGGCGATTTCGAGCGCCTGTTCGCCCGTATCCGGCTGCGAGATGTAGAGGCCCTCGATATCCACGCCGCACCGCACCGCATAACTGGGATCGAGCGCGTGCTCCATATCGATGAACGCCGCGACGCCGCCGCGACGCTGCACTTCCGCGACGATGTGCTGGCAGATCGTAGTCTTGCCGGAGCCTTCCGGCCCGTAGACCTCGGTAATGCGTCCCCGCGGCACACCGCCGACGCCCAACGCCACGTCCAACGCCAGTGATCCGGTGGGGATCGTCTCGACGTTCAAATGGGTGGCTTCACCCAAGCGCATCAGCGCGCCGTCGCCAAAGCGGCGCTTGATCTGCGCGACCGTTTGGTCCAATACTTTCTGTCGTCCTTCATCAGCCATAACAGCCCTCCTTTAAAGAATCAAAGAATCAGCGAATCAAGAAGGTTTTATATTTCTAATTATAGCACAGATGTTCTATATTACAATAGCTATTTTCTGCTTCCCCTACCGGCACGCGAAGAGGCAGGTTTTTTAGGGTTTGGGCGGCTTCTTTCACCGCGATAACCCGGCGCAAGGATGCTGAAGACGGTGCATCGGCTCACATCCAGTAACCGGGTGCGGATTTTGGGGTCCAGGTCTTCCATCAAACGCGATGTGGTCAACACCGTTGGGAGCTTGGCGACGTAGCGATAGTTGAGCAACTGGAAGAGCTTCTCTTGTGCCCACGGCGTCGCGCTTTCGGTACCCAGGTCATCGAGCACCAGGAACGGCGCGCGGCGCACTTCCTCGAAGCGTTTGTCGTAGGTGACCGGACTTTGCGGGTTGAAGGCCGCGCGCAAGTGGTCGAGCAAATCGGGGACGACGACGAACAGCGCCGGGTGTCCCTCGCGCGCGCGGGTGTTGGCGATGCCCGCCGCCAGGTGCGTCTTGCCACAGCCATACGTCCCGGTGAACGTCAGCCAGCCCACGGGATTGGCGGCGAAGGCCCGCGCCTGTTCCAGCGCCCGTTCGAGGTTGTCGGCTTCGGCTGAATCCAGTTCGCCGCGCCGCAGGTCGAAATCATCCAACGTCATATCAGAGTATAAAGGCAACGTGTTGAGGTTGGACTCGGTATGATCCACCCCCGCCTGCCGGAAATCCGGCGCAAGAATGGTCGAAATCTGCACCAGTTCCGGGTCACCAAGGCGCGAGCGCAAGCGCGGCTCCATATCCTCCAAATCGCGGTTGGTGGTGATGACGGTGGGCAGGTCGGCCATGTAGCGATAGTTGAGCAACTGGAACAGCTTCTCCAGCGCCCAGAGCGTGGCATGTTCCGTGCCCAGGTCATCGAGGATGAGCAAAGGCGCAGTGCGCACTTCCTCGAAGCGCCGGTCATAGCTGGTGGGCGAGGTAGGCGCGTAGGCCGCGCGCAGGTAATCCAGCAGATCGGGCACGGTCACAAAGATCACCGGCGATCCCTGATCGAGCGCGACGTTGGCGATGGCTGCCGCCAGGTGCGTCTTCCCGCAGCCGTACCCACCCCGCAACAGCAGCCAGCCTACAGGATGCTGCGCATAGGCCTGCGCCGTGTCGTAAGCGCGGCGCAGGTTCAACTGAAGCTCTGGCGAGAGGCCGTGGCCCTCCGGACGAAACGTCTTGAAGGTGAAACGTTCCAACGTGGTGAGATTGCTCGACAGCTTGAGCGTCTCGCTGCGCTGCGTCTGAATTTCCCGCGCCCGGCAGGTGCAAGGGAACAGCTTGCCGAAGTCGGGATGGTCGAGTGGCACATCCAGCCGCACGTAGCCCATCCCCTGGCAGAGCGGGCAATCGGGGCGGCCCAACATTGAGCGCGACGGTGACGCGGGTGCGCTTTCAGCGGGCAACGCACCGGCAGGCAGGTCTCCGGCTGAACCGGATGACTCAGTGCTGGATGAGGTCGCCGTACTTGCCTTCGATGTAGCGTCGCGGATCTGCTTCACGATCTCGTCTATCGACTTCATCTTTTCCTTCCGTGCGCCACCGTTCGAGGATGGCGTGAATGTATTTCCAGTTGCGTTTGTTGCGGCTGGCGGCTTCGTGGAACGCCTCTTCGATCCACTCCGCCGGATAGGTCTTCTCGGCGTCGATCAGGTCTTCGCTGAGGATGGCAGTGAGCGGGCCGACCGTCTGCTCGTAGAGGGCGAAGATGTTGGGCCGCGTCGTCTTGGTCGCGCGCGCCGGTTCGACGCCGCGCTGCATCGCCCGCAGCGCCGCCCGCCCGCGCGGGCTGTTGGCGAGGTAGCGCCGTTCCACCGGCCCACCGATCAATTGCCACTCAGCCACGAGCAACACGCCGCGCTGCACCGCGCGGGCCAGCGCGTCCGCAAGCTGCGCGTCTACGGCATTCCCCAGGGCGGCGCGAATCGCCGGATCAGCCTGCAACTCCGCGAGCGTGATCCAGGGTGCGGCGTCGGATTGCATCTGCGCCAACCGCCGCAGCACGAGCAGCGTCACCTTCAACTCGACCAGGTCATCGATCTGCGGGACGAGGTCCGTGAAGACCAGGTCCGGCAGCGCGACGACGGCGACTTTGGCTTCCGGGAAGCCGGAAAAACGGGTTAGCGTCACTGTCCCCTCTCTATGTGCATCATCTACGGCACCATCGCCGGGTCAGAGATGCGCGGCACAGTGGCAGCATCCAGGAACTGTGTCAGCCGTTTATTGAAGTAGAGCTGCACCGTTCCGACCGGGCCGCTGCGGTGTTTGGAGATCAACAAATCGGCGATGTTGGGCTGCTCCGTGTTCTCGTTGTACAACTCCTCGCGGTAGATGAACATCACGATGTCGGCGTCCTGCTCAAGGCTATTGTGCACGATGATATCACCTGCCACAAAGTTGTGATGGCCGGGTACAGTCAAGTCGTAGACGTCCTCTTCGCCGTCTGGCTCAACACTGACGATTTTATCCCAATAGATGTCACTTTGTGCTAGACGAACAGAATCTTCTCCAGGCTTTAGAGCATCAAGTCGTTTCCATCCCTCAATTGTAAGAAATTGGTGATTCGCCGTAGCCCTAACCTGTCGGCCCAATTGGGTCATGAGCCGGAAAACGGGCTTGACGCCGGTATACCAGGCTTTTTGCACTTGCGCCGGTTCCAGTTTTCCGGTCTCTTCATTGAGGGCCATAACCGCTGTTTGATATCCATCTTGCACAAGATCTCGAATTGGCACACGCCGCCCGTCAGCCAACTGGACCAACGTTTCACCTGTCAGACAACCACTCTCCCGTAAATCCGAGAGCACAGGTTTTTTGTCGGTGCGCTGTTCGACGGCGCGGGAAAGCTGCGAGGCGGTCATCAACGGGATATCCAACTCGCGGGCGATGCCTTTGAGCGAACGCGAGATGTAGGACACTTCCTGCACGCGGTTATCGGAGTGGATGTCGGAGTTCATCAATTGCAGATAATCGACGAACACCATCTCCAGCGGGCGCTCGGAAGCCAGTCGCCGGCATTTGGTGCGCAGTTGCAGCACCGAGATGGACGGCGTGTCATCGATGTAGATGGGCAAGTCCGAGAGATGGCCGATGGCGTCCGCAAAACGCGGCCACTCGTCGTCCTGCAACTGCCCGAGGCGCAGGCGCTGCGCGTCGATCTGGCTGATGGCGGCGACCATGCGCTGCGCCAGTTGTTCCGCCGACATTTCCAGGCTGAAGACGGCCACCGTGCGCCCCTTCTCCGCCGCCTTGAGGGCAAAGGTGAGCATCAGCGACGTTTTGCCGACGCCGGGCCGCGCCGCCAGGATCAACAAATCGGAGCGTTGGAAACCGCCGAGTACGCGGTCCAGGTCGTGGAAGCCGGTCGGCACACCCATCGGCTCGCCGCGATGCGCGTAGAGGTATTCCACGCGGTCGTAGTAACGCTGTACGACTTCCTGGATGGGCTGGAGATCGCGGGTGGCACGCTGCTGCGAAACGCCGAAGAGCGCCTGCTCGGACTTGTCCACTACCTGATCGATGGGCAGTTTCTCGTCGTAGGCCAGGCGGGCGATGTCGCTGACGGCGTCCAGCAAGCGGCGGCGGACGGCAGTCTGCTCGACTAAACGGCCATACGATTCGATGCTGACGGCGGAGGGGACGGCGTTGATCAACTGCGAAATATAAGCCGCGCCGCCGACGGCTTCCAGTTGCTCGCGCTGTTCCAGCTCGGTCGTCAGCGTGAGGAAGTCGATGGGATCGCGGCGGTCGTGGATGCGGATGATCGACTCGTAAATCCAGCGGTGTTTTTGCAGGTAGTAATCTTCCGCCCGCAAAAAGGGCAGCACGCGGAAGATGCCCTCCGGGTCGATCAGCAAAGCGCCGAGGACGGCTTCCTCGGCTTCGATATTGTGAGGTACGGTTTTGTCGGGAGTAGTCATAGCGATACCGGCGCTTTCGTTGAGCCTGTGTTATTAGCTATCTTTGTTCGACGGCGCTGCGTCATCCAGCGTGCTGAGAAAATCGCGGAAGACGCTCAAGTCCTTGTCCTCCTGGCCTTGCGGCATAAGATCACGCTCCGGGTAGACGCCGGCTTCGTCCATCACCTCTTCGGCGACGTAAATGGGAACGTCCAGGCGCACAGCCACGGCAATGGCATCGCTGGGACGGCAATCGACTTCGCTGCGCTGGCCTTTCACATCCAACACGAGCTGCGCGAAGAAGGTGTTATCGGCAAGCGCGTTGATGTGAATGTAGAGCAGGTCCGCATCCAACGCATCCAGCACGTTCACCAGCAAATCGTGTGTTTGCGGGCGCGGAATCTCAATGTTGTTGAGGCGGTTGGCAATGGCCTCTGCTTCACATGGCCCGATCCATATCGGCAAATAGCGTTCCACGTCAACCTCGCGCAACACCACAATGCGATGCGGGGAGACGAGACTCATTTGCAGGGTTTCCAGTGTGACTTCAATCATGGCTCCTCCTGTGGACATCTTCCAGGATGTAGATAATTATACTCACACTGGAATGAAGTCAAAAGCGGGTATGTCGCGCTACAAATCCCCGCCCCATTGACCGCTTCAAGGGGAACGCCGGTTCCCCGGCTATATGCAGCAGACGGGGATCTGACGATCCCCTCCAAGCAGCGCGCGAATCTGCTCAAACACCGCGTCGAACATCGCCATCGTCAGCCGCCCGGTCTGCGTGTTCTGGCGGCTGGGATGATACGAAGCGACGAGCGTGGGCCACGGTGCAGGCAGTGGATGCACCGCGCCGTGAGCGAAGGGCAGTGCAGGCACATCAAGACCCTGTTCGCGCAACAGCAGCAAAATGCCGTCGAAAGCGATCCGTCCAAGCGCCAAAATGGCGCGGGTTTGGCGCAATAACGCCAGTTCGCGTGCAAGGAAGGGACGGCAGTTCGCCAACTCCTCCGGTGTGGGCTTGTTCCCCGGCGGGACGCAGCGCCCCACAGCGGTGATAAACGTATCGTGCAACATCAGCCCATCATCGCGGGATGTCGCTGTCGGCTGGCTGGCGAAACCCGCGCGGTGCAGCGCCCCGTAGAGCGTGTCGCCGGAACTGTCGCCGGTGAACATGCGCCCGGTGCGGTTGGAGCCGTGCGCGCCCGGCGCCAACCCTACGATGACCAACCGCGCGTGCGGGTCGCCAAAACCGGGCACGGGCTTGCCCCAGTAGTCGGCATCGCGGAACGCGCGCCGCTTCACACGCGCCACCTCCTCGCGCCAGGCCACGAGACGTGGGCAGCGCCGGCAGGTAATCACATCATGCATAAGCGCTTCCCGGCTATCTTTCCCTAGTGTGTCAATCATAGGCGGTCATTCTCTAAAAATTTAGTACACGGATGCGCACGGATTTCACGGATAAAAAAACCAAAAGAAAAATCCGTGTTCATCCGTAAAATCCGTGTACTATTCCGTATTTCAGCGGTGCAGGTTGCCCAGTTTGGACAGGAACGCTTTAGCTTTATCGTACTGCATGAAGCGGCGCTCGGCATCGCGGAATTCGGTCGTGTGGGCGTAACGCCGTCCGTTGACGAGCTTGACGCCGAGCGATTTGTGCAGCAGCTCGTGGTACATCACAAATTCAACGACGTAAGGCGGCACGGCGGCATCGTCGAGCGACAGGCTCAACATCACCGTGTCGGTGTTGAACTGGTAATGGCCAAACGTGCGATGCGTCAGCGTCTTGTTCCACGTGAGGCGCGGCGGCGAAAGCATCCCGCCGAAATAGGCAGCGTTCACCCGGTCGAAGACGGCGGTCAGATCGTAATACTGGCCCTGGGTATTGACCGAGAGATCAGCGGTCATCATTTCCAGCGAGAGGACGATCTCCTCGAAAGCGTCGGTCGTGCCGTAAGCCTTGAGCTGCGCCGCGTGTTTCTTCTCTGGATGCCGTAGAGCGGTAAAGATTAACGCCTGGATCACCGGATGCGGCGCGCCGATGAAACCTTCGTTGGCCGTGATCGTGATGCCGTCGGTCTCAATGCGTGAGCGGTAAAGGTGAGCGGTGGCGTAGAATTCGATGTGCAGCGGGAGCTGGCGCTGTGCAAGCGACAACGGTTTCTGCGCCGCGCCGGTTTTGGCAATGCGGTACGCCTCGGTCAGCGTCGCCAAATGCGCCGCCAGGTTGTCGGGATCGGCGAGAAAGACCAGCCATTGGTAGCCGCGCCGCGATTGCGTCGGCAGGTCGGCGGGTGTGCCCTCTTGCTCGCGGCACAACGCGGCGATGCCCTCGACTTCGGCGACCAGCTCTGTCGCCAGCCGCTTGACGTCGGGATGCGCTACCGTCCAGGCCGGCGCGTCAGGAGGCGAGGCCAATTTGGCGAACGTCGCATGGTAATAATTACAGGCGGCGACGATGTTCGTGATGCGAACCGTCTTGGGCGCAGCCGGCGCAATTGCGGCGGGCGCCGGCAAATGCTTGAGATCGAGGCCCTTTAGGTAGGCATAGGCGCGACGCGACGGCGCGGGCAACGCATCCGGCGTGATGTGATTCTTACGGCAGATCGCCTCCACGGCGCGCACGCCATCCGTCACCATCGCACGGAAATCATCGGCATGTTCGGGTGGAATGCCCATGCTCATCCGCTCGCGGACGTCGTTCATCAGCGCAACCAGGCCCTTGATGCGTACACTCGCTTTTTTCATAGGGGGAGAGTGTACCATGAATCGGGGAATGAGCGAATGGGAGAATCATGATTCATGATTCATGATTCAGAACATCCCATTGGCGACAGCGTCCTGGAAAAGCGTGTGGAAGCGTTCGGGATCGCAGTGGGGCAGGCAGAGGGCGAGGCGGTCCAGGCGACCACGGCGCAGGTAGGCCAGCGCCTCTTCCTCCAGTTCGAGCACGGAAACCGGCATATTGTCCAGATCGACGGTCGCGCGGGTGGTCAGGAACGTCGGCACCCACCGGTCATCCTTACGCCAGTGCAGGTCGGCCATGATTTCGACACGGAGGCCGTCGAAGGTGAAGCGCCCGATGTGCGAGCGCGCCTGCTCACCTTGGCGGAACGCCACCGGATCGACGACGTGCGCCACGAACAAATCCTGGCAGCGATAAGCATCCTCCACGGCCATTTCGATATCGACATCGTTCACGGGCACGGGCAGCCCGCGCAGCGCCAGCGATGTGCCACCGACAACGCGGTAGTCGATGCCCACCGCATCCAACGCGGTGACGATGCGCTTCAGCACAGAACGCCAGCGCGGTTTGCGGCACACCGCCAGCAGGTGCTCCACGCCGCCGTGAATGGTCGGGTCGTGAGCAATCTGGTAGTTCACGTCCACCCAGAACTCCCACGCGGCCCCTTCCAATGCGTTGATCAGTTGTTCACGCAAACTGACCAGTCCTTCCACGCCGAGTACAGCCTCCACATCGAGGCCAACACTGCGACAGAGTGGTGTGACCTCGTTAGGATGCGCGAAATACGCGGTAAAGGCAACCGCGCCATCAGAACGGGGCGGCACAAGGCCGGTCTGCGCGGCATAGCGGTAGTCTTGCGCTTCCTCGACAGCGCGTTCCGGGTAACGGGCAGCGGCGTCGATGTAGCCTGCGTAGCGCGTGATGAACGCGGCGAAGACCGGTCCGCCGGGCTTGACCACGCGGTAGGCTTCGGTCAACGCCTGCTTGCGCTCGGTTTCGTCAAGCAGATGATAGAGCGGCCCCATCAGCAGCACGGAGTCGAAGCTGTCCTCGGCAAAGCGCGAGAGATCAAGCGCCGTGCCCTGCTCGAAACCGTGCAACGTCACACCGGCCTCGGCAGCTTTCTCCTGCGCCATCGCCAGCAGCTCAGGCGAAAGATCGAAGAGCATGACCTCGTAGCCCCGCTGCGCCAGGGCAATCGCGTAGCGACCCGGTCCGCCGCCGCAATCCAGCACGCGGGCGGGTGCGGGCGGCAAGTGCGCGTCGAGTGCACGCAGCGTCACCGCGAACTCGGTGCGGTGGCGCTCCATCCGCTGCCACTCGCGTTCCGGCGCGCTGCGGTAGAGATTCTGCACGGCGCGTTCCACGTCATTGGATGTATTCATAAAAAGCACCTTATCATTTTTGGACAGGATTAACAGGATTTACAGGATAAAAAATCCTATTCATCCTGTAAATCCTGTCCAGATAACTCAGACCCAATTGAGGATGACTTTGCCGGAGTTGCCGGAGCGCATCACGGCGAAGGCTTCCTCGAACTCGGTGTAGTGGAAGCGGTGCGTGATCACCGGGCTGATGTCCAGGCCGGTTTGCAGCATGGACTGCATCAGATACCACGTCTCGTACATCTCGCGCCCGTAGATGCCGCGAATGGTCAGCATGTTGAAGATCACCGTGTTCCAATCGATTGTCAGGTCCTCCGGCAGGATACCCAACAGCGCCACCTTCCCGCCGTGACACATATTCGCCAACAGATCGCGGAACGCCGCGCCGCTGCCCGACATCTCCAGGCCCACGTCGAAGCCCTCTTTCATCCCCAACTCTTGCTGCACCTGGGCGATGCTCTTCTCGCGGATGTTCAACGCGACGGTCGCGCCCATCTTCTTCGCCAGTTCCAGGCGATAGGGATTCATATCGGTGGTGACGACGTAACGCGCGCCCGCGTGCCGGGCAATCGCCGTCGCCATGATGCCGATCGGTCCCGCGCCCGTGATCAACACATCCTCGCCCAACACCTGGAACGACAGCGCCGTGTGCGTCGCGTTGCCGAACGGGTCGAAGATGCTGAGGATGTCCATTGGGATGGTGGGATCGGCGTGCCACACGTTGGTCACGGGGATGCACAAGTATTCGGCGAACGCGCCGGTCCGGTTGACGCCGACGCCCTGTGTCTGGTTGCACAAGTGCCGCCGTCCGGCGAGGCAATTGCGGCAGCGCCCACAGACAATGTGCCCTTCGCCGGAGACAATATCACCCACCTGCAAATCGTGAACGTTGCTGCCGAACGCCGCCACCGTCCCCACAAACTCGTGCCCGACGACCATCGGCACGGGGATCGTCTTCTGCGACCAGGCGTCCCAATTCCAGATGTGCACGTCCGTCCCGCAGATTGCGGTCTTGTGGATTTTGATCAACACGTCGTTGATCCCCACCTCCGGTTCGGGGACGTCCTCCAACCACAACCCTTCTTTTCTGTGCCGCTTGACCAAAGCTTTCATCGCGCCCTCCCTTCTTTGTCCGACTATGCCCATTATACTGTTTAACCCGCCTGCGGAGCAATATCCTTTTGTCACTTAGTTTGCACGTATCTGTTCAAGCTACAAGCCCTTCGCAAAAGTGGCTGAATATTGTCCAAACGCAAAATCATAGGATACAAACCCGGAAATGGGCATATAATAGAGATAGATGCACATCTACGTAAAAAGCCAATCCCCATCTTTACGCAGATGATGATTGTGACGCCCTCCACGAAAAAGAAAACAATGAAAAGCCATAAGTAGCACTTTGTGCCGCCTGCTGTCTATGCTTCAGTCCTTTCATTCGATCTGGCACCCAATATGGCAACAAGCTACATCGTGAGTCTTGACGAATCGGTGGTCGGTGCTGGCGGAACTGAACACTTTGCTCCGATTGTGCATGTAACGTGTATAACTTGGGATTGATTCATTGCAGGACTGTCTTGAGGGAGGTACGTGATGAACAGGTACAGCCGAATTCGTTTGATCGTTCCCCTTATGGTCGCCGTAGTCATAACGGCATTGACGCTTCTCATAGCGACAACCAAAGCTTCTGAGACCGCCCCGCCACTCTCTGTAACCGCTGGAGAAGAGCATGTGGGATTGTCTCCTCCCGCCGGCGTCGATCTCGACGTCACCTACATCAACCGCGCTCCGCTGTACAAAGCATACTGCGTGCAGTACATGTACGACGCCCCCAACCAACCCGGACGCCCCTATCTTTGCCCCGGCACGGAAGACGATCGGCGCTGGCCCGAACCGGGCGAAATCGTCATCTTTACGGCGCACATCATCAACAAGGGAACCGTCGCCGGCCCGGCCTTCGACTATGCCTGGCACATCGATGGAACAGAGGTCGCCAGTGGAACGCTGCCCGCGCTGGCTCCGGCGGCGGAAATCACGGCAACCTACACCTGGCCCTGGGGACACGCGCTCTCCCCGGACGGGCAGCGGGCCTTGGGCGAGCACAGCGTGCGCTTCACCGTCGATCCCGCCAATCTTGTCGCCGAGACTTACGAGAGCAACAACAGCCTTGAGGATCGCACCAACGCCATGAGCTTCAGCATCTACTTCACGCCGGAGATGTACGAAGCGTACAACACGCCGGTGCATCCTATGCATCCCTATTCGGCGGAGGATTGGTTACAAAAACAGATTGCGGCGATGAACACAGCCTTCGCCAACTCCATCTACCCGGTCACGCCGCAGGGGGCGACGCTGCGCGTGCGGATCAACACGATTGGCCTTGCTGCTGACGCCCCACCTCCCGACGGCGAACACGACGGCGGCTGGTTTATCAAGGATGAGGTACGTTGCGCCGACTGCGGGTACTATGATCCTGTGGTGGACGTTGACTGGGGCTTGGTCCACGAATTGAGCCACCAGGTATCGCTGATCGATCTATACGCCATCGGTGTCTATGCCGCCAATGTCTTTGTGAACGACGCCAATGGCATACCCGCGAACTTCGGCTTTGGGTGGTCGAACGGAGGCCTGATGGGCGGCGGCGACACTGCGCCCCACAACGACCCGCACCTCTACTCCAGCCATTCAGCCGGAGGCGCTTCAACCTTCGCCGGATACCGCAACGGGTACTACGGCTCTTACCTGTTCGACATTCCCTTGCAGAACTACCTGTATGTGCTCGATAACCAGGGGAATCCAGCCACCGGCGTCCAGGTGACACTTTACCAGCGCACCGGCCCCTGGGACTGGACCGGGCACATGGGCGTGGACAACACACCGGAAATCAGCGGCACGACAGATAGCGACGGCGTGTTCCCGCTGGCTAACCGTTCTGCCAACGGCGGCACGGTGACGCAGAACGGGCACGTGATGCACGACAATCCCTTCGGCGTCGTGGACATCATCGGCAACCAGGGGGTGTTTTTGATCAGCCTGGCCCGCGGCGAACACGAAGAGTTCCACTGGATGAACATCACCCAGTTCAACCTGGCCTACTGGATGGGCGACACGATCAGCCACACGTTCACGATTTCTTCGCACGTTCCTCCGGCGAACGCGCCGGTCGCACCGCACCTGAGGCAGGTGCGTTTGGAAGGGGCGCTCGCGACGCTAAACTGGTACCCCACCCCTGGCGCTGCCGGCTACCGGGTGTACCGGGCAACGCCGCCGGAATATCGCTACAGCGTCGTCAGCGATTGGCTCACCGAGACGACCTTCGCAGAATGGGCCGGCGAGTGGGAAGATGGCCAACATCGGGTCTACGTCGTCACGGCGGTAGACGGCGCAGAGCAAGAGAGCGCCTTCAGCACGCCGGTTTATGCCCCCACCCTCTCCCCACGGACCGTCGTGATCGACCCCTTTGGAACCAGAACGGTGCTCAACCACTGGTATATGTACCCTCTACTGCGCCAGCAGCCGGACGGGCACTTCACGCACCGTCTCGTTAACGTCCATTACGATATGAGCAGCGCCGCCGATCTGACATACGATGCCACCGGATCGCTGGTGGTCAGCGGTTTTGGCATATTCCCTCCAGAAATTCGTCGCGCGGTGCGCGCCTACGATGCGACGATGCAGCCGTTGTGGGCATTCGGTGAGGAGGGGACGGAACCGGGGCAATTTATCGCGCCATCGGGCATTGCTGTGTTGCGAGAGGCGCCGTGTACGTATGGCGGTCCTTACGACGTGGACACGCACACGTCCCTGCTGCTGCACTTCGACGGCGATTTCACCGGGGCGGAAGGCGAAATCGGGACGGCAACCGGCGTCACGTTCACCACAGGATACGATGAGCAGGGCGCGTTCATCACAGACACCAATATCCTGAGCTACCCCGTCACCGGCAACCTGACCCACACGTATGGCACAGTCGAATTCTGGGTGCAGCCCACCTGGGATGGCGACGGCGGCAGCAACCACACGCTTTTCTGGTGGGACGATGGCTATTACCGCCTGCACCTGCGCAAGGACCCGATCAGCAATTTGGTCTTCGATTACTTCTACGGAAGCGGCGGCTGCGGTGCGCCGACCAACGTGGCGCACTGGCGAGCCGGAGAGTGGCATCACATCGCCTTTACCTGGGCGGAGAACGTCATCAGCCTGTACGTGGATGGCCGGCGGGTTGACCAAAGTGAGTGCGGAGGAACAGCCCGACCTACTGCTCCCGACTTTTACATCGGATCGCAACCCGGCGGCAGCGACACCATCGAGGCCGTCATTGACGAACTGCGCATCAGCGACATTCCGCGTCTTGGGAACAGCGACGCCTGCACCCGCATCCTCGTCGCCGACAGCGCCGCGCATCGCATCCAGGCGTTTGACTCGATGGGCAACCTCCTGTCGGCCTACGGCAACACGCCCGGCACACTGCTGGGGCAATTCGACACCCCGCAGGATATCGCCGTAGACAGCAGCGGGCGGGTCATCGTCGTGGATCAGGGCAACGACCGTCTGGTTGTCCTGAATTTCGATGGGCAGACATTCAGCCATCAAGCCGTCATCACCGCCGGGTTTAGCAGTCCGACCGGCATCGCGGTAGACGCCGGAGACAACCTCTACGTGGCGGATACAGGCAACAATCGCATCGTCGTGTTAGATTCCGCAGGTATTGTATCAGCCACCTACACAATGCCCAATGACGGCTACACCGGCCCATTCAACGCGCCCCGCGGTGTGGCGGTGGAGGCGGATGGCGATATTGTCGTCGCGGACACCGGCAACGGCCGCGTGGTCACAATTCGCAATCTGGCGGGATGGCACTACGTCTACTTGCCGCTCGTCCTTAAATGAGACACAGCAGATCGAAGAATGGCAAAGACTACAAAAGTCTCAGCACGTACTATATCTTGCGAATCTAGTGTTCAACGCAGACATGTACTAGACCAGGCGTCTCGTGAGACTTTTGTAGTCTGGCTCCAAGGGCATCGTATAGGGACGTGATCTCGTTACCTTTTTCTCAAAGCCACGACATGGTTAGCGAATCTTATTCACCAGGAGGTGGGCTATGAAATCGCGTTCGTTTTTGTTGAGGGCAATACTTCTAGTCATGGTGCTCATTCTAGGCACCGCATGTACTTCATCCCCGACGGAAACACCGGGGAATTCTCCAGTGACGCCAGCGGTCAAGACGACGGAGCCTCCGGTAGTCATAACTGCGGAAACCCTCACGGATGTGGAGGAAACACCTGCGCCAGACACCGATACAGCCCCAATCGGGATGCCCAACCCGGCCTCGGTATACTGCGAGGCAAGAGGCTATCGGCTCGGTGCGCGCACGGATGCCGGCGGCGGTCAGTATGGCGTGTGCATCTTCCCGGATTTGACCGAATGTGAGGAGTGGGCGTTCTTCTGTGGGGAATGTCAAATGGGCGTCGACCTGACCGGCTGGACCGAATACGCTAACCCGGACTTCGGTTTTGCGTTCCGCTTCCCGCCCGATTGGGAGTTGGAAGTGATACAAGGCCCGGACAATACAATGGCGGGACACCAGGTCAAACTTCACATTCGCCCGGAAGCCAACCGTGAGATTGAGCTGATCATCAGCTTCAAGCGCGTGGGAGAAGATCAACTGATCTGGCCCACCGGAGTCGGCGATGGGGAGTTCTTCGACAAGGGGCAAGCCTGGCTGATGGCAGAACCGGTAAAACGCAACACACTCGTGTGCGACGGGCGGGATATGAGCGTGTACTACCAGCAAGAAGGCGGCGTCCGGCGCGGCGACCTCGAATTCGCCATCATCCTGGGTTACGTCGGCTCCTGCGCGGACGGCTATGCGCTCCCGGTGGCCAGCGAAGACCTGGCGGATGCGGTCGTGGCGACGTTCACGCTGCTGCCGTAGCTTGAGACTCACACCAATCGCTCCTTCTTCCTTTCGCCTCTATACATTTTTGCCTTCGGGCGACATGCAGAGCGTTGCTCGAAAGGCATCATTTTGTGCCCTGCAAAATTTCACCTAGCGAAAGGAGTATGCGATGAACACGTTCAGAATTCGAAACCGTTTGTTGGCGTTGTGCCTGGGCCTGGCTCTGCTGTGCCTGGGAAGCAGCGGGTGGCAGCCGGCCCACGGCGCGATGACCGATCCGCCGCCGGCCGACCTGATCTCGGCTGAATGGCAGGTTATTCAATTCCAGATAGCCAAACTCACTGCTGCCGACGGTGCAGTGTGGGATGGTTTTGGTTACTCTGTTTCGGTCGACGGCGACACGGCTGTCGTCGGAGTACCATGGGCCGATGTTGGCGGTAACCAGAACCAGGGCGCAGCCTATATCTTTTATCGCAACCAGGGTGGTTCTAATGCCTGGGGTCAGGTAGTCAAACTCACTGCCGCCGATGGAACCGACTTTGACGACTTTGGCTATTCTGTGTCGTTGAGCGGTGACACGCTCTTGATCGGGGCGCGGGAAGCCGACATCGGCGGCAACAGATTTCAGGGCGCAGTTTATGTTTTCTACCGCAACCAAGGTGGAGGTGACGCATGGGGGCATGTGACCAAAATTATCGCTGTAGATGGTGCAGCCGAAGACGAATTTGGTCGCTCTGTGTCGGTCGACGGTGATACGGCTGTGGTTGGGGCGTTAGGTGCTGATGTCGGTGGTGTCTATAACCAGGGTGCAGCCTATGTCTTCTATCGCAATCACGGAGGTACCGATATCTGGGGCCAGGTGACCAAGCTCACCGCCGCCGACGGTGCTGACAGCGACTACTTTGGCATCTCTGTATCGGTCAGCGGCGACATAGTAGTCGTTGGATCATTCCTTGCTGATGTCGGTGGTTCCGATCAGGGTGCCGTCTATGTTTTCTATCGCAACCAAAGCGGGGACGATGCCTGGGGCCAGGTGGCCAGGCTCACCGCCACTGATGGTGCGAACAGCGACCGCTTTGGCATCTCTGTATCAGTCGACGATGATAGAGTCGTCATCGGATCAGATGGTGTAGACGTTGGTGGTAATGAAAACCAAGGCGCAGCCTACGTTTTCTATCGTGACCAGGGAGGTGCCGATGCTTGGGGACAGAAGACTAAGCTTACTGCTGTCGACGGTGCGATATGGGACGGCTTTGGTTCTTCGGTGTTGATCAACGATGACACAGCCATGGTTGGAGCGTGGGGAGCCGATGTCGGCAGTCATGTTAATCAGGGCGCAGTCTACATCTTCTCCCGTGACCAAGGTGGTTCTGATGTCTGGGGACAGGAGATCAAGCTCACCGCGGCTGACGGTGCAGCAGATGAACAGTTCGGCACTTCTATATCGCTCAGCGCTGATACAGCCATCGTTGGTGCTGCAAATGCTGATGTGGGCGGCAACGACGCCCAAGGCGCGGTTTATCTCTTTTCGACAGTTTGCATCTCGCTGACAGACGTCTCGATCATCGGCCCTATCAGTATTACCAGCACCCTCTATATCGGTACGGACTACCATTTCCAAGCCGTCATTACGCCCGTCAATGCCACGCCGCCGATCACCTACACCTGGAAGCCAGCCCCCGTGACTGGACAGGGGACGGCAAATGCCATATATCACTGGATGACACCCGGCACATACACGCTGACCCTCGTGGCAGAGAACTGCTCTGCACCTTCGACGGTAGTCACGGCGACGAAACAGGTGGTGATTGAGTGGCAGGAACTACCCCACTTTGTCTATCTGCCGTTGGTACAACGTACTGCTATCCCTACAATCCCGGAAGGCATGGTCTTCATACCTGCCGGCGAATTCCAGATGGGCTGTGACCCGGCACATAATAGTGGTTTCAGTTGCGAGAGTCACGAATTGCCGTTGCACACGGTGTACCTGGATGCCTACACGATAGACAGACACGAAGTGACCAATGCCCAATACCGTGCCTGTGTGAATGCCGGCGTGTGCGACTGGCCCGCGCATAATTACTCTTATACCCGTCCCGCGTACTTCGACAATCCCATTTACGACCAGTACCCCGTCATTTACGTGTCGTGGACCGATGCTAATACTTACTGTGTGTGGAAGGGCAAACGCTTGCCGACAGAAGCAGAATGGGAGAAGGCCGCACGCGGAACGACAGTGCGCGCTTACCCGTGGGGCGACACAGCGCCAGATTGCTCACGGGTGAATTATAACTATACCAGTTGCGTAGGCGATACCACTCAGGTGAGTAATTACCCGACTGGCGCCAGCCCTTACGGTGTCCTGGATATGGCCGGCAATGTATGGGAATGGGTGAATGACTGGTACGATGCAGGCTATTACGGCAGTTCACCTTATGCAAATCCGCCAGGGCCAAATAGTGGAATTGATCGTGTGTCGCGTGGAGGTGGCTGGCACAACGGCGCGATGCACATCCGCACGGCTCTCCGTCTCGGAGTCTATCCTTCATACCGCGACGTAGGCGTTGGATTTCGGTGCGTGAGCGCGTCGGGGCAATAATCCATAGTCCTGTGGATGCTATGAAAGTGTCCTTCAAGAGGTGCGACGCACTTCGGAAAGTGTGTCGCACCTGAACTCTTACCCACAAGGGACGGGCCGCTTTCACAAAACAGTACCGTCCCATCAAATTTCACATCACGAAAGGAGTATGCCATGAACTAGCCACCGGACACTTTTTCAAAAATAGGGAAGCCAACGAAAGACAAAAGCTTCCGCATTCGTCAAATGCCGATCTATCATATCCAAACCAATACGGAAAATGCTCAAATCGCGGCGGTCTTTGCGATCGACTAAGTAGCGTAACCCATTCTTGATCACGCGCGAACCAAAAGCGATGAGCCACAGATACAACAGGGTGACTGCCAGCGTCAGACGTGATAGCCGTAAGAAGTGACGCAGGTGGGTACTTTCCAGATTGAACCCATGACCCTGGTTGACTGACAAAAATCAGGCAGACAGGTTAGAAGAGATCGCCTGAATTTGGCGTTGCCGGCGTTTGTGGAACTGTTTATTAGAAGCCCGGGATGGTTCAGGATCAGGCTTACCCGAAAGGTG